>Ga0066256_1000364_pt1 | contig 146323 bp, 117 predicted proteins | sample ThiBio_1000_biof_FD_87107 | JGI IMG/M metagenome (GOLD analysis project Ga0066256, IMG submission 87107) | Wastewater bioreactor microbial communities from Cape Town, South Africa - Thiocy_expt_1000_biof (version 2) | ecosystem: Engineered > Bioreactor > Thiocyanate-remediating >...
ACCCGACTCCTGTTTCTTTAAGGCAGAAACAATCTGAGTTTCTGTAAATCGCTTTCTCATGTATTAAAATTTAAAGTTAACAAATCAAACCCTTGTTAACTCTAACTTCATTGGCCGAACTTTGGGGGAGCTTACAGATGTAACCCCGGTTTATATTCTTTCCACAAATTGTTCTGACGAGGATTTGTTGTCAACTATTCTAAAGACTTTGAATAATAGTGCTAAAAAAGTTAAAGCTCCTGACAGGAGCGAGTTTCCGATGATTCAAAAAAAAATATTATCTGATCTAAAGGAAAAATCTTTTTCTAAACTGTATGTGACTTCTTCGAGTTGCTGCATAAGAGTTGAGGGTAATAGCATGAATATATATCCAAATAAGCTAATGACAGAAGGGCAGCCCAAAGATGGATTGATTTGGGTAGAAGAAGATAAAGTTGTAATTGAAGAAAATACCGCTAATGTTGATACCTTGGTTTTGAAAGTAAAAGAGATGCTTAGCCGTAAATATTATTAGTTTTTGAAGCTCCGTTCTTAGGAGTGTTCATATATAACAATGAATCTTCAAACGTTATCCGGAGTTTGCAACAGGATGCAAAAAGTATTTTGTAAGTCCGAACGATACGCTGAGCATTAAGAGCATTGAGTAAATTTTTAAAATTCAAGTAGAATTTATAGTAATAGTGGAAACATTTTTTAAAATACTATTGACAAGTGATTCTTTAGAGGAGCGTCCCCCGATATCGTATCGTATTTGCGAATATTTTGACGAGTTTATATCTGAACGTATTCAAGAAAAAAAGCCAAAGTTAATTAGCAAGAAATGGAAGACTGATTTAGCTATTTATTTTATGACCGAAGGTGAAAGAGGTCCTAAAGGAATATTTTTAGCTAAAAAACCGAGGACAATAAAATCGGAGGGGCTAAAACTTTATGAAATGGTTGTTCCTTTGAAATTAATAACGAATGCGAACGATCCGCACAGAAAGGCGATAGAAATAATCTATGAAGGGATAAAGATTTTTTTTACTTCGACTTACAAAAGTGTTTCTTCGGAATTTATGGATGAATTATGGAAGGAAGTAGATTTGAAGTATTTACTTTCTCTGCCATATCCAGCTCCATTGAAAGAGCAGAGATATGTCGGTGATTATTTGCATGTAAAGCCAGATGGAACAATTGGAACGGTTCAAGTGTAGATTATTGTTTAAACAAAATACGAAGTCGCTGAGCGATCCGCGGCTTTGTCATTGCAACAATATCTGTTTATTTTTTTTATATTGGTTTCAATAATTTTTTTCCAGGTGTCGGTTGTGGCTTTGTGCCAGTTAATGGCGATGCGGAAAGAGCCGTCATCGTTAAAAGCGTAGTCCAGTAAATCATTAGCGGCCATTTACTGAATATTTCTTCATTTACCACTATCAGTTTTTTATTGAAAAGGAAACTGCTTGCGGGGATTGAGGCTACTATAAACAATGGTTCCGGAATAATATTTTTATTCTGAAGTGAGGTAGATACTTTTACTGGTAATCTACTGTAAAAACCATGTTTTTGATTGGCCGAATAAAATCAGGATGTATTTATTTATTGATCTTCCATATTGCTCATCTGTGATCCTGCAGTTGAAGTGTGCGACGCAAGGGACGATGCTAGTAGCACTGAAGCCGGGCTCCTGATTCTTATTACCAGGCCAACCTGCGCAACCGGGTGAGTTATACCTCACTCGCCGATGCCATTGGGGGTGAGCGGACCAGCACTACTTATTACAGTTACGATATACATGGTAATGTAGACACGCTGCTGCAGTCTTACGGCAAAGGTGTGCTCAATGAAGTAAGCGGGCACATGACCAAGCGGATTGAATACAACTATGACTTCATCAGTGGTAAGGTCAACCAGGTGAGTTCCAGCCGGGACAGTCAGGTGCCTGCTATCACCGGTATGTGTATGATGCAGCCGGCAACCGGATCATGAAGCAAACTGCGACCGACACTACCGTGTATACACGGGATGCCAGCGGCAATGTGCTGAGTGTATACAGCAAAGCGGCGGCAGGTACACTGCAACAGACAGAGAATCATCTGTATGGCAGCAGCCGGCTGGGTATGACCACGCAGCATTCGGCGCCGGATACTACGGTATTACTGGCTACCGGTTTTGGATATGCGAGAAAATCCTTGTTTATTAGAGGTGCGAAGCTCTTTGAATTGTCCAATCACTTAGGTAATGTATTAGTGACCGTAACCGATCGTCGTCAGCAAAGCAGTGGTGCTGGGGTGACTGTGGATTATTACCAGGCGGATGTGGCGGGTGCAAATGATTATTACCCGTTTGGGATGATCATGCCGGGAAGGAGGTATGCTTTTGATGATACTTACCGGTATGGATTTAATGGAAAAGAGAATGATAACGATGTAAAAGGCGAAGGAAATCAGCAGGATTATGGGATGCGGATTTATGATCCGAGATTGGGAAGGTTTCTTTCAGTTGATCCATTGACGCGTTCCTATCCAATGTTAACCCCGTACCAATACGCTTCAAATCGGCCGATAGATGGCGTGGATTTGGATGGACTTGAATATTTAACTGTCCACATCTATTTTGCTAAGGATCAGAATGGAGATGTTTTTATTCAAAAGAAGACTTATGTTGATCATCGAAATATGACTGCAGAGCAAATTAAAAAAGCTCATGGTATGTCTGTAGGCGAGTTTTATCGCAGATTCTCACAATCTTTCGGCAAAGAAGGACGCGGTATTAAGTGGGTTTATCATCGGGAAGATGGCACTATTGCTCCTCCTATGTGGGAAATGCGACAAGAGGGAGATTTAAGAGGAATAATTCCAACAGATTCCGAATTAGAGTACCATGGTATATATTCGGGTGGTGGATGTATAACTGCGGATGGTCCAATGTTTAGCCACCAGGGCCCTAACACATTGGGCCTTGTCGAAAAAAATGCATACGATTTTACCCAACGTCCTATTGATATTCCTGATGCTATTTCCAAGACACATGATATGATGCAGGATGGGATAGTGGATTATCAGGGATGGCTTGAGGATACCAGAACGTTAGAGTCTGATAATATGCTATATAACAAGGCTGAAGATTATCTTAAATCTGTAAGTACAGGCGATACGCCAGGTATGATACCATTTACTGATAAATTTACAGGTAGAAGAGCTTCCGGAGAGGCGATAAATCGTGCCAAGGGCATTCGAGTTCTATTTGGAGCTGCTATCGCCTATAAAGAATTTAAGGAGGAGGCACTTCGTTCAATAGGATTAGATCCAAATAATGCCTGGCATCAGCAATTTGTGACTTTGGATGATTGGAGGCCTAAATGGTATCAGTTCAAGCAAAGAGCGCAGAAAGCACTTTTAGAAAAGTCGGGAGGTGGAAAAACAAAAGAACAAATGGGTGATTATTGGAAACCAAAAAAATAATATGATCATGCGGTTAATGTATATCTTTTTTATTTTTTGTTTTTGTAGCTGCAATAGCAGCTTGTTTAATCGACCTGATCTTGAATGTAGGGTTGAAGTAACAAGAGATTATGTCTCTTTTGACCATTGTTATAATGGCCTTCTGATTAATGAACTTGAAGTAAAAGATGTTAGTATAAATTTATATCCTAAACTTTACAAAAAGATTAGCGGATTTCAATTATTGCCAATCGATAGCACTTCGTCGCCAACAAGTCAGGGCTTAAAGATTTATTTTAATAGCTTAAACAACTCCTTCCGTTGGCAGGAGTACGATTGTGCTGACTATGCCTCAAAAGATTGTTATCTTTCTGGAGGTAATTACGAGGTAAAGGATAGTGTTAGCTTTTTTCAACCAAATACCTGGTATTTGTTTGACTTTTTCAACCCCCATTTTGAGTTATTCGTTCATTGTGATAGTTCTGGCAATGTTAGCTTTGTGAAGAAAGATTTAAATGCGAATTTCTAAAATACTAATATCTGACAAGATGTGATTGCTTTTGGAGGAGGCGTTCATGAAATTGATATATGTTTATTTACATGCTATTGTATTTCTTTTTTCCTGTAACACTGTGGAGAAAAAGGAAGAAAAAGCAGATGCCTCTATTGTACGTGATTCGATAGGGGAAAAAGAAATTCACCCCCCTTGCGACTCGAATCATATTAATCTTATAGTTATCGATAGTTTGGGAAATAGGGTATCAGATGCCTTACTTGCTATTTTTACTAAAGGAAGTGAAGAGGATTATACATCGGTGTTTAGGGATACCCGGCGTACATTTAGGATCAATGAAGCAGGGCTGTTGTGTCTTAGTCGCGATACATTATACAAAAAGTATTTTGTAAGCCCGAAGGATACGCTGACTGCTGCTATCTATAAAAAAAGGATAGGGTACTCTTATCCTTTTCAGATTTTTCTTTCGGAAAAGAGTAATGTTACTCATGTCAAGTGGGGGTTTTCTGAAGACGATCGCCTCTAGTGGGCAATCGTGTATGGTTTATTGATGTAAAGGACAATTGCCGGATGTATTTGATAACGGGTTTAAGCATCATGCAAAATGCTAGGGGTATGAAATTTTGGCAATTACTAGGCATTTTCAGAGATGAGCAGATTCTGTTGACAGAAGTGTTTGGTCCAATTTCTTTAAATAAATATTCGAATGTGAAGGGTAGACTGAAGTTTGATTTCGACTTTGAATAGAAAAACAATAAATGAATCAGTTTATAATACGAATTACTTTAGTTATTTTTTCTTTAGTAGTCTTTTCCTTTTTTGTTGAAATGCTCTACGTTATAGAGTTTGTTCCTTCAGTAAATGTTTTTGTTAGGAACTACCTCTATGTAATAGGTTTTGGTTTGTCAATTTTGTTATTTTTCGTCTTAAATAAGATGTTGCTAACGTCGAGGCTTTTGAAATTTTTGATGATTGCAGGGCTTGTGGTGTGTAATGCGAGGTTTTATCTAACGTCCTCAATATTTAATATGAAATTTGAGGAAAGGCTTGAGATCGTATTGGGCCAGAAGGATAAAGTTTATATTAGTAAAATAGTTAGCGGATCAGCCCTTTTTGGCACACAAAGTTACTATCGGTTTTTTAGGAAAAATGGGTTCTTTACTAAAACGATTGAGATTGTATATGCCTCTGGGGTACAGCTCATAAAATCTGACACAAAATTTTATGTGGTCAAAGCCTATAAGAAAAATGGAGTCGATACTCTTTATATACCCGTCATCCATTAATTGATTAGAGTGGCACAGCGGCTATTAAATCTAAAAAGAATAAGCATTTTGTTTTATGTATTGGCGTTTTTAATATCATCGGCCAATTGCAATTTTGATGTGAAAAAAGATAGCCCGCAGACAAAAGGCAATACAACGATTAAGACAGAGTTGATTACAGTAGGCTTCAAGAATAAATTTGATTCTATTTTTGCCTAAGACAAGACGTTAATTGGATTTCCTTTCAAGGAATTGGTAGAAAGGAGTCGAGTACAATAGGTTTACCATATCCTGTTTCGCTATTTGCTTATAGGGGTAATGAGCTTAATATATTCGTATATTTTAGCGAAAAGGATGTTGTTGTACAGTGTTTGGTAAGCTTGATTAATAAGTATGATTTTTCATATTGTTTTTATTACAGCACGGATGCGAGAGATACATTGATAAAATGTTCTTATTTTCTGTCGAATAGGAAACGACTTGATTTTTTAACTGATAGCAAATCTTTTAATACAAAAGAGTTTTCGTTTTCGGGATTTACTGTATGGGAGGAAGATTCAGCTTCGAATTGTTTGATTAGTAGTTATATGAGTTCTGACTATTCTGGGAAAAAATATCATTTATCAGATTGTATTAACGAAATTTCCAGTAATAATTCACTCCCCGTATCTGACGTCTTTCAGGTAGAGAAGTTTAAAATAGAAGGGGCGAGGTTTTTGAAGTTTTATGACAAGAGAGTGGATAAATATCATCCGGAAGAAAACTGGGAGCGAAGTAAAACTGAGACCCAATACGAAAATCTAAAAACGCCATCTTTCTTTTATCACTATGTAAAAATATTTTCATATTGCACTTGCGGACTATGAGGCTTTTTTCGCGAAACTTTATTTGAAAGTCGAATGTGAAATTTATGGAATCTAAAAAAATTGTAAAACAACTTAATGCTTTGATTGACCATGATGCAGGTCATCAGATCAGAAATGTAGTTGAACGAATGCGTATATATCCAAAGAGGAATCAAACGTCTTATCGTGATGAGTTGTCCGCTTTGATTAATAATTACGAGATGAGTAATGTAGAAATAGGTGTATTCAGTTTTTTCGATGGATACAAGGTAGTTGAAAAGTACTTATTGTTTGGAAAAATCGAAATGGATTTGCTTGCTGTTGATAGGAGTACAAGAGAGATTGTGTTACTTGATCATGACAACATTGATCATGTTATGATCAAATGCAGCAAAAGCTCGTCAGATTTTTTGGAAATTTTGTATGTGTATTCAGAGTTTACCGTTAATCGGTTACTTGATAATGATACGTATGTTTTACCGGAAAAAATGGTTCTTTATGAAATGAGTGGGGGAGATGCTTATGGGAAATTTGTTGATTTTTTATTTGACTTTTAATGAATAATAAAGCACTCCGATTCTGTTATGGCTTACATGTGGTTGGTTTTTGAATATGTTTTATTTGGGTTATGAATAATGGCAAACGAATACTAATTCCAAAAACAAAGGAGGCTATTCAGCATTTTAAGAAGGATGTCAACTTTGAGATGGAGGGAGGAAAAGCTTTTTCTCTTTCGGGAAAGGAATTTGAAATGTTGTGGCGTTCAGGGATTCTTAATCGATTTTATGATAAAACAGGTATTCTGATAGATGAGTTTGAAACCACTATCATTGACGATATGGAGCAAGTGTCTTTCCTGGCTGAAGTGATCTCCGAGGAGTCTACTCTTTCTATCGGATTTTTATTGAAAAGGAAACTGCTTGCGGGGATTGAGGCTGCTATAAACAATGATTCCGGAATAATATTTTTATTTTGAAGTGAGGTGGGTATGAAAAAATTTAATTTGATTGGATGACGAAATGGTTTCAAATACTTTTAAGTAGTACTTCTTCGGAAGAAAGACCTCCTTTGTCGGAAAAGGTTCGAGACTATCTGGAATTTTTTTTCAGCAAAGAGTTGCAAAATTCGAAAATAGGAAAAAGCCAGTGGAAGTCGGTTCTGAGCATACTGTACATATCTGGAGGGAATCATAAGCTTATAAACACAGTTTTGGCAGATGCACCAAGAACGATTAAATCGGAAATGATAAAGATGTATGAAATTCATATCCCATTATCTTTGATTAATAAATCGGAAGATCGGCATAGAAAATCTATTGAAGTTTTACTTGATGCCATATTTTTGTTCTGCAAGAGATTCTCGAAGCTGAAGGACGCGCAAATTCGGGAAATCTTCAATAAAATCGATTGGGCCTATTTGTTGAGTCTTCCTTACCCGGCTTCCCGGGAAGAGCAAGGATATCTTGAGGATAGAATCGGCAGTTTTGAATAGCTTGAGTAAAGGAATATGCAGTCTGATCGCGGAATTTTGAGTAGATATGCGACGTCTACGAACCGGTGATAGGCAGATGATTGTTAGCAAATCATAAAATCAAGATCAATAGAATGAAGGTTGCCTAACAATGGAGTCGTTTGCCCAAGAGTTGGTAATTTTATAGGTACATGGCAATAAGAACTCTAAAGGACAATGACCCGGGTGTATTTGGTACATTATGAAGTTAAAGCAAGTGTTAATTTTTTTTAACAACCCACAGCTCATAGATACAAAACTTTCTCCTGACTATTTAAATAAAAGATATTCAGAGAGTGTTAAAATTGTTGTTTCAAAACGGAAGAGCTTGTTGCTGTTTTTCTTTATGCTATTTATTGCCATTATTTGTTTGACGGCTGTCAAAGAGAATAATCTCGGGAGTTACATTTTTTTGACTGTTATTGTTGCGTTCTCTGTCTACAAATTAGTTGACACCCGGCCGAAGATAGTGCTGTCAAAAGAAGGTATTAGATTGAAGAGGGCATTTGTCCAATGGTCATTAATTACGCATACGAAAATCGCGAAACTTGATGACCCCAGTGCTGATACTTATGAGCTTTGGGTGTATTTCGGAAAGAATTCAAAAAAGAAAATTCTTCTAACAGATTTAAATTACGAATGGGAGGAAATATCCCATATGGTTGAATTTTTTAAACAGCGAGGAGGATAAATTCGGTAGACTCATTTTACAGATTACCCTTATAGCTGGTTTATGTGTTACGCCCTCCAATTGCATTAATATACCTTTTCCCGCTTTCCGTTGACAGTTGATTCGGTTTTATAGAATACAATTTTCAGCCATTGCTTTATGTGCTATTATGCAGGGGATATTCTGCATACTGCAATACCAATACTATGTTGAGACTCCTGCTGATTGTTGCTATTCTTTGCCAGTCGTTAATGCTCTCTGCGCAAACTTATTATGTTGATGCCGCAAGGCCTGATAATACCGGTGCGGGCACATCCTGGGCCAGTGCCAAAAAAGATTTGCAGGCAGCTATAGCTGTTGCCGCAGCCAACTCGAGTATTTGGGTTAAGGCGGGCACTTATTTACCCACACATGACCCTTTTGGCAATGCATCGCCTGCCAATAACCGCGACAAAACCTTTATGCTAAAGAATGGCGTAAAGATCTATGGCGGTTTTGCAGGCAGCGAAACACAGCTAAGCGAGCGTAACCCGGTAAATAATATAACTACTTTAAGCGGCGACCTGGGAGTGCTGAATACGCTTACAGACAATGCCTATCACGTAGTCATGTCGGTCAATCTGTCCAATACCAGTTTGCTCGACGGATTTACAATCACAAAGGGGTATGCTGCCGCGCCTGGACAATCCAGGGTTACTGTCGCTACAAGAGTGATTGACCGGCATAAAGGAGGCGGTATCTATAATGCTTTTTCTTCTACCGTTTTTTCAAACTGTATTGTCATGGGAAACAGTGCAGATTGTACCGATAACAATGATGATGCCTGGGGAGCAGGAATGGTTAATGAAGAGTCGTCGTCGGTAATTACTGATTGTGTTTTTGATGCCAACTCGTTCCTGAATGGGGGAGCCAGTTTCGGTGTGTTTGGCGCAGGCATGAATATCATCGGCGGAGCCTGTGTTTTGACCCGTTGTTATTTTGTAAATAATACCAGCGGTTCGGGCTTTTTGGATGGGTCGAGGGGCGGCGCTTTGTATATTGCTTATGGATCTACCAGTGTCACAAATTGTGTATTCTATAATAACAGCGCTCAAAACGGCGCGTGTATCAGCATTGGTGGTGCGGAAAATAATCTCAGCACTTTTACTAACTGTACCTTTGCCGGCAATACCTCCTCTTATGCAGGCACGGCCTTTTCGGGTTTTGCTGATGCGCAATTCCGGAATTGTATTTTCTGGAACAATACACCCACAAGCAGTTCTGTTGCTAACCGCAATGAAATCTACAGCCAGGAAAACCGCACGCAATATCAGCCGTCTTTTACGAATTGTATCATACGCGATGCGGCGGGCTCGCCATTGACTGTTACCAATACAATAACTACAGCCATATTAAATGGCAACCCACTGTTTGTTAACCTGGCCGATGGCGATGGGCCAGACAACCGGTGGGGTACCGCCGATGATGGGTTACGTTTGCAATGCAGTTCAGCTGCATTCAATGCGGGTACGGGGGTGACTCCTTCAACAGATATACTCGGGTTGCCCAGAACCGGTTCTTTGGATATTGGCGCTTATGAAGGCGGACATGTAAACAGCGCTGTAAATCCCCTTCCGACCGCGGCAACTATGGTACAGATTGGATTGAATGCCAGCGGGACCAATTATTTTTCCAACTGCAGCAGCCTGGTAGGGGCGGTGCAATCCGGCAGCCCTTATACCATTTCAGGTACAGTAACCGCCCGGGTGTGGATTGAATCAACACAGCCAGCTCAGTATGTAAAACGGCATTACGAAATCACTCCTCAGCTCAACAATGGTACGGCAACCGGCCGGGTTACTCTTTACTTTACACAGCAAGATTTTAATGATTTCAATGCAGTCAATACAATTAAGCTTCCGACTGGTCCCGCCGATGCCGCAGGCATAACCAATATGCGCGTCGAAAAAAGAGGTGGCACCAGCAGTAATTCATCCGGCCTGCCGGAGACATATCCGGGACCAGTACAGACTATCAATAATGCATCGCTGTCTAAAGTATGGAATGCTGCGGCAGCCAGATGGGAAATCAGTTTTGATGTGACCGGCTTCAGCGGTTTTTTTGTAAAGACACAACTATATCCGCTACCGCTGCGCTTACTGGATTTTTCTGGCCGTAATAGAGGCGATTGTAATCTCTTGCAATGGCAAACTGCCGATGAAGTCAATGTCAAAGAGTTTTCGATTGAAAAAAGTTCAAACGCGACAGATTTTTCTGCTATTGGCACGCAGACAGCCATTGGTAGCGGTAACAATTCCTATTCATTCAGCGATTGTGCGCTCGCTCCGGGCATTGCCTATTACCGTTTGAAGATGATTGATCAGGACGGACAATATAAATTCAGTCCGGTCATTAAAATCAATACACCCCGCGAAGGCGACCTTACCGTATTCCCTAATCCGGCAAAAGACAGGACCCGGATATCTTTCGCCAATCCGGCTATGTTGAATACGGGCCTTAAGGTGATCGATGCAACCGGTAAGTTGGTGATGCAGGCGGTTTTGACCAGCCAGTCTTATCTGCTCGATATTTCAGCCTTATCGCCCGGTATGTATCTGCTCCGGTTTAGTGATGGCACAGGCCGGTGGTTACTGAAAATAAGTGAATAATCCGGAGCGCGGCGGGCTAAGGGGCTTACACAAAGCGGTATGGCCCTATTGGTTATTTCTCCGCCAGCTCTTACGTATTGCCCACAGAGTTCGTGCAACTGCACATGCCGGCTATGATCAATGCTTTTACCCCAAAGAGCCGGCTCAAAGGGGGAAGCCGGCCATGGGCGGTGCCCGCATTCTTCCCCCTGGGATTACCGAATACCTGCTATGAACCCTTATGATGTTAATCAGTAAAATGACTGATCAGGCTCTTTTATTTTCAAAATAGGGACAATTAATTTTAGGTGGGCAGGTTGGCGAAAAGTTTGTTTACCGGGACTATATCTTCGGCGCTCGATTACCTCTGGTAAGCCTTTTGGGGCGAAGCCAGGTTTCTGGCGCTTATGACCTTTAAAAGGTTTGTGGCTGACATTGCTCAGGGTTCGGTAAAGTGACGCTTTTTAATTTTATTGAATGAAATGGTCTCTTTCAGTAGTTGCTTTGCTTCTCATAGCCTGTAACCGCAAAGAAGAAAATTTGATAAAGCCTGCAGTCCGGAATATCACAGCGTCTGTGTATGCTTCCGGTATTGTAAAAAGCAGGAACCAGTACCAGGTTTTTTCGACGGTAAATGGCATTATTTCACAAAAGCTGGTTAGTGAAGGTGATATTGTAAAGCAAGGCGATGTTCTTATGGTTTTGGCTAACGAAACCCCGAAGCTCAACACCGAAAATGCACGAATAGCTGCCACCTATTCTTCTGTAGCTTTTGGTAGCGACAGACTGAATGAATATAGAATAAATAGTGACCTGGCGCGGAAAAAAATGCAGAACGATTCTGCTTTGTTTCAACGGCAGCAGTATTTGTGGAATGAAGGAATAGGAACGCGGAATGAACTGGAGCAGCGGGAACTTGCATGGAAGAATTCACAAACGGCCTACCAGGCGAGTGTGTTGCAGTATAACAACCTGGTCAGGCAAATTGATTTTGCCGCACAGCAGTCGCTGAAGAATCTGCAGATCAGCAATTCCGTAAACAGTGATTATTTTATTAAGGCCAGGCAGAATGGAAAAGTCTACAATATATTAAAGGAGCAGGGAGAAATGGTAAATACGCAAGCTCCTGTTGCCGTTATTGGCGACCAGGAGGAGTTTTTGATGGAACTGCAGGTGGATGAATATGATATTGGTAAGATCAGACCGGGACAAAAAGTATTTGTAACCATGGATAGTTACCAGGGACAGGTATTTGACGCTGTGGTAACAAAGATTCAGCCGATCATGGATGACCGCTCCCGAAAATTTAAGGTTGAGGCCTCTTTTACTTCGCGACCACAGCCGCTCTTCCCTAATTTAACGGTAGAGGCCAATATCCTGATCAGTACTAAAGAAAAAGCCTTGATAATTCCCCGTTCTTATTTGCTTGATGATAATACCGTATTGCTCAAAAACGGCGAAACGCGAAAAGTGACTATTGGTTTAAAGGATTACCAGCAGGTAGAAATAGTCAGTGGTTTAAGCAAAGATGATCTAATAAAAAAACCTTCGCGGTGAATTATAAGTTGAATATAGAGATAGCGGGATCGCTTTTACTGGCACGCTGGAAACAGACATTAGTGGCCGCAATTGGTGTTACTTTTAGTATAACGATGTTTATTGCTCTGCTCGGTTTCATGACCGGCTTAAACAAGTTGCTAGATGGATTGATTTTGAATCGTACTGCTCATATACGCCTGTATAATGAAATAGAAAAGAATCCGCGTCAGCCTGTTTCAAGGGTGAGTATGTATAAAGATTTTTACAATTTTATTTCTTCCGTGGAAGCTGTCAACAGCCGCGAGGAGATATATAACAGTGAAGCCATCATCGGGGCTATTCGGGCTGATAAAAGGGTACGCGGCATTTCTCCGAAAGTTCATACACCTGCTTTTTTTAACGAGGGAAATATACGTATAGCCGGCGTGATCGATGGCATCAACGCCCGGGAAGAGAATGAGCTGTTTCATTTTTACGATTATATCACCGGTGGGTCTGGAGATGATTTAATGACCATTCCCAATAGTATTATTCTGGGAAAACCGCTGGCGGATCAATTATTGGTGAATATCGGCGACCAGGTTTACGTCACTACGCCGTCCGGAGATATCTTTCCTTTAAAGCTGATTGGTTACTATCAATCGGGTATAAGAGACCTGGATAAGATACAGGGATATACTTCCATAGTTACCGCCCAGAAAATAACCGGCAAGCCTCCCGACTATTATACAGACATACAGGTAAAATTGAATGATCTCGGAGAGGCTCCGGCAATCGCAAAGGAGTATAAATCGCTCTTTGGTTTACAGGCGGTAGATATTCAAACGGCCAACAGTGAATTTGAAACCGGCAGCTCTATACGAACACTTATTTCCTATGTGGTGGGAATTACGCTGCTGATAGTGGCCGGCTTTGGTATTTATAATATTTTAAACATGATGATCTATGAGAAAATGGATTCTATTGCTATCCTGAAAGCCACCGGGTTTTCAGGCAGGGATGTGAAAATAATTTTTTTGATGATAGCCTTGGGTATCGGCATATTCGGTGGTACTATGGGATTGTTATTGGGTTATCTGTTATCGCTATTGATTGATGCTATTCCTTTTCATTTCAGTTCGCTTCCCACTATAACCACTTATCCGGTCAATTACAATCCGGCTTATTATGTTATCGGCACGTTGTTTTCGCTGATAACAACTTACCTGGCGGGTATGTTTCCTGCGGCAAAAGCAAGTAAGATTGATCCTGTCATTATTATCAGAGGTAAATAATATGAGTAATTCTGTTCTCGAAGCGAGTCATATCAGTAAAACCTTTCATGATCATATCGATGTGCCCGTATTAAAGGATATCAGCTTTCAGATCAATAAAGGCGAATTTGTTTCGGTAATGGGTAAATCGGGATGCGGTAAATCCACGCTGCTGTATATCCTGTCTACGATGGATACTGATTATGAAGGAAGCTTGCTGATTGACGGTGAACTGATGACACGCAAGCCCGGTATACGTTTGGCCGAAGTTCGCAATGAGAAAATCGGCTTCGTGTTTCAATTCCATTACCTTTTAAATGAGTTCAGTGTGCTGAGAAATGTAATGTTGCCGGGCCTGAAATTGAACAGGCAAAGTGAAAAACAAATTGAACAGAATGCATTGAAATGGCTGAATGTTTTGGGGATTGATCATCTCAGCGCCAGAAAGCCGAATCTTATTTCAGGCGGAGAAAAACAACGGGTGGCTATTGCGCGGGCATTGATCAATGATCCTTTGATTATTATGGGTGATGAACCTACCGGCAATCTGGATAAAAAAAATAGCTGGCTTGTGCTGGATATATTTAAAGAACTAAGCGAACAGTTTCAGCAAACCTTGCTCATAGTAACACATGATCCGGAATTCGCAACACATACCAATAGAATGATAGAGATGGAAGATGGAAGAATCATCCGTCAATAAGTGTATGCGCGTTTAAGGAAGATTCAGCCGCCGGATACCATTGGTAAAAGGCTTCAGGCAAAGGGCCTTTATGTGCTGACAGGTGAATAGGGGGCAATACCCGATATTTGGCAATGTCGTTTATTTGTCGTATCTTCAATAGATTGAACATAGGTTCTCCATCATCCAGTCAGGATTAGTTTTAATTCTTACGCTTCTTCAGGTAACAATTTCTTCTCCTCTTTGCTCTTGTTGTAGTCCTTCTGTTATTTTTAATTTTTACAATCATTTGTTATGACAAACATGTTTGTGTCTAACCTGGGTTTTCATGTCCGGGAAGAAGACCTGAAACAATTATTTGGATCTTTTGGCGAGGTAAGTGCCGCCAAAGTTATTATGGATCGCGAAACCGGACGCAGCCGCGGATTTGGTTTTGTGGAAATGAAGTCTGCATCGGAAGCCGACCAGGCAATGCACGCACTCAACAATAAAGAAATTGAGGGACGTAATATATCCGTGAATATTGCACGGGAACGCGAAAGCCGTCCGCAACGCTCGCGTTGGTAATCCAGCGATCACAGGAATGTGGTCGGATATCTTCGTTAACGGTCGTAGGCCCGCATTGCAATGCGGGCCTACGATGGAATAAATGGGTAAAAGCTGAAGGGCCAACGATCCGAAATTCAATGATAACAGGAATACAGCGTAGTGTCTTTGTAAACGGTTGTAGGTCCTCATTGCAATGCTCGCGTTGGTAATCCAGCGATCACGGGAATGTGGTAGGATGTCTTCGTTAACGCTCGTAGGCCCGCATTGCAATGCGGCGCTACAATAGAATAAATATTTAAAAGCTGAAGGGCCTGCCGGTCCGAAATCCAGTGATCACAGGAATATAGTGTGGTGTCTTTGTAAACGGTTGTAGGCCCGCATTGCAAAGCGGGCCTACGATGGAATAAATATATAAAGGTGAAGGTCTAGCCGGTCCGAAATCCAATGATCACAGGAATACAGCGTAGTGTCTTTGTAAACGGTTGTAGCGCCGCATTCCAACGCGGGCCTACGATGGAATAAATAGGTAAAAGCTGAAGGACCAGCCGGTCCGAAATCCAGCGATCACGGGAATGTGGTAGGATATCTTCGTTAACAGTCGTAGGCCCGCATTGCAATGCGGGCCTACGATGGAATAAATGGGTAAAATGTGAAGGGCCAGCCGGTCCAACTTATCTGGCGGGCTGGTGCTTTTTTATTTCCTTACCGTCCTTGCGCCAAATATGCGGCCTGCGGTACGGTTGTGATTGGCCTCAATACGCACCGTAATGCTTTGTTTGCCCCTTAGCAGTTCAGCAGGGATAGGGTAGGTGATATTGTAAAACTTACCCGTAGTGCCGCCTTTCCAGTCTTCGGTAGCAATAAGTTTACCTTCTACAAGTATGTCAAACTTTCTTCCCTTGTCATCGCCGATATAGGTCAGCAGCAGATCTGTTTTTTCTGCTGCCTGCGGATCGATTTTCATTTCGAAGCTAAAGTAGCTGCCGCTTCTGGCCTCACGTCCGTTGATGCCCAGCGCATCGCTCACATAAGATTTTTCTCCGGCCGTCAGATTGTGATCCCGCTCGGGTTGCATTTCTCCGATGCGGAAATGATCGATGGTTTTTTCTTCTATCTCCCGGGCTGTTTTCTTCTCTGCTTCATACTCCGCCTGGCGGCTGACCCATTGATCGGGCGTAAAATAATCCCAGTACACACTATAGTATTGTTGGTAGGTGCTGTAAAACGGCGACAGCTGCACATCCATAGGTTTTCCCACTCCTTTTGTGGTAAACGTGAGTGGTGCTGCTGCAGGAGTTATCCAGTCGCTGATGTTCTTATTAGCTGTTAATAGTACGGGTACTCCATATACTGGGTCGGGCATCTGCGTACCGAGTTGTCCGGCCAGCACCAGGGGACCGTATAGAAAGGCGACGCGGTTGGGGTTGTCGGGCATACTCTCTGTATACAGATTCATGGGGGCAGAGAAAGTCAGTACATCGTTGTTGTTCCATTTACGCTTCACGACAATAAAGCCATTTTCTTCACCGCTATTGCTGATCGTTTTCCCGTTTACCGTGATGCTGTAGCCACTGGTAGCCCACCAGGGCTTCCGGAGCCGGATGGCAAAATCGGACGGCCTGGCTGTGCGCACAGTGAGTTTGGTAAGACCCTCTTCGGGGTAGCGCGTTTCCTGTCTTATAGTGGCATGCTTTGTTTTCCAGTTGAGCTGTGAGGGAATAAAGAGGTTCACAAACAGGCTGCCATCAACCCCTTCGTAATAGATGCCTTCCTGGTATTTGGAATGGTTTTCCATACCGCTCCCTACGCAGCAGGTAAAGGTATTGAAGGAATCACTGAATGTTTTTTGCGTACCCATGCGAAGCGGCACGAAATAACACATCATACCTGTCTCTGGATTTTGCGAGGCCAGGATATGATTGTATAAAGCCCGCTCATAATAATCGCCCAGCTGGCTTACCGGCTGCCAGGAAAATAAGTGCCGGGTCAGCTTCAGCATATTGTAGGTATTGCAGGTTTCGTTGGTGTTATCGCTGAGGCGGTCATTGAGTTTATCCGGTTCGCCACAGTATTCATAATTGCTGTTGCCGCCAATCACATAGCTGTGGTGATTGGTCATGCGGTCCCAGAAGAAAGAAGCAATGGTTTTATCCGATTCCCTCCCCGTAAGTTCATACTGCCGGGCGCTGCCAATGGCTTTGGGCACATTGGTATTGGAATGTTTTCCCGGCATGGGATCAATTTTTTTTGACAGCGGTTCCATCACAAAGTCGTCGTAGAATTTGTAAGAAAGATCGAGGTATTTCTTTTCGCCGGTAAAAGCGTACAGGTTGGCCAGCAGGTCATTCATGCCACCGTATTCGCAGCGCAGCATTTTTTGTAACTGCTCCGCGGTGAGTGGGTTGACAATACGGGCTGTCCAGTCGGCCATGCCTTTCAACAACTGCAATGCTTTGCTGCTGCCGGCATACAGGTAAGCATCTGCCAGGCCTGCCATCACTTTATGTACCGTATACCAGGGACTCCAGCCGCCGTTGAGGTCAAAGCCACCGGTTTTGATATCGCCGCGCGCTACTTTGCCAAAGATCGAATCTTCGTTGGGGATGGCGCCAATATAACCAGTCTTTCTCGCTTGCTGGCAACGCTCCAGTTCACTCACAACATAGTCCACTCTTTCTTTAAACGCTTTGTTGCCGGTGGATGCATACATCATGGCACAGGCAGACAGATAATGGCCCAGCGTATGCCCGGATAAGCCATCGCTTTCCCAACCGCCGTATACCGGCGCCTTAACCGGCAGGCCGGCATTTTGGTTAAAGCGATGCAGCAGCCTGTCAGGATTTAACGATAACAGGTAACCGGCATCTTTCTCCATTGCATTTTTAAAAGGGCTGCCCTCCAGCAGCTGTACATCGCGGAGATTGAAACCATAAGCTTTTACAGGTATTACCGGTTTTACTTTTACCAGGCTATTGTTTTTCTCCGGTATATATGATTGTGCAGAGCTGCCCGCTACAAGAAGAATACTGCAAAAAGAAACATATAATTTGTTCAGCATGACGTATCAGTTGTTGATCGTTTTTGTTTACAGCTATTGTCCGCCTTTTACCTTTTTCCTTAAACCTCCTGCCTTATTTGCGCCCGTTTTCTACCTTTTACCTTCAACCTTCCACCTTCCACCTTATTTCACTATCCACTCATGTATACCCGTTGCAAACTCCGCCGGTAACTGTACTTCCAGTTTTAGCGCGGTAGTTGTCACCGGCTCAAATTTTACAGTACTGTATTTGTCTTTTTCAATTTCGTAAGCCGAAGTGTTTTTTACCGGAGCCCATTCGCCACTGGTGGTACGATAATAAATTTTCCAGGAGGCAGGAATACGGCAACCACCCCAGGGGCTGTCGTCAAACCAGTACACAATGGATTGGGAAACTGTATAGCTGCTGTCAAAATCATATTGCACCCATTCGGTGGTATTTTTTTTGGGCCACCAGTGCAGGTAAGAGGCGCTGGGGTCTTTCGAATCTGCCGGTTCATACTGATCGTTGACCGACCGGTACATGCGGGGATTGTTTACAGATGAGCTTACCCTGCTGCGCGATGCAATGGATGGTGCGGGTTTTGGTTTGGCTACCGATGCTTCACTGGCAATCCATACTTCCATTTCGCTGGGGCCCCGGTTGGCCCAGGCATAATAGGGTATGGCGGTTACGTTTTGTGATGCCTGCAAAAGTGCTTCACTGTTTGCCTGCCGCCTGGTGGCCAGTCCTGTCATTTGCAGGGTCATGACGCCATTCAGTAAATCCGGTTTATAGACGGCCTGTACGGGTGTTTCTTTCGGTACGACAATATTCATCACTGAACTGTCGCTGTTATCAGGACTTTCCAGGCAATAGACCAGTGGACCGCGTTGTAAAGCGAAACGACCGGTATTGGCTTTTACCTGTTTGTTGGCTATTACCTTTTGAGCCTGCATGGGCAGGTCAAAACGGATTTTATCACCGGCAGACCAGGTCCGGTTGATGATGGCATACCCTTTCTCCATTTTATAGGAAACCGGTTTACTGTTTAATAAAATTACGATGGGTTGACTGGCACCTGTTTCTGTGTATAACCCTCCGGGCACCGGTTGCTGTTGTGCCCAACCTGGTATGCGGATATGCAGGGTGAAATTTATCTTTTTAGCAGGATTGATTGTGATCTCGTTGCTGCCTTCCCAGGGATAATTGGTGTTTTGCAGGATGGTTAATTTTCCTGCAGGCAGGGTGATTTCGGAGCTGCTGCCCGCAAAGAGGTTAACGTAAAGATTGTTGTTGTTTTGCGCATAAAGGTAACCCGGTATGGAAGGCATGAACCGTGTCATGTTAGATACACAACAGGCGCAGTCCCACCAGCTTCGTCGCTGGTGCTGCCCCATTGAAGCAAGCGGGTTGGGATAAAAAAACTTATCACCGCTGAGCGAGATGCCGGATAATAATCCGTTGTATAAAGTGCGCTCCAGGACATCGATGTATTTGGCATCGCCATGTAAAAGAAACATGCGGTTGTTCCAGTATACATTGGCAATGGCAGCGCAGGTCTCTGCATAGGCGCTCATGTTGGGCAGGTCATAGGGTTGACCAAAAGCTTCTCCGTTGCCGGTAGCGCCAATGCCTCCGGTGATATACAGCTTTTTGTCCACCACATCGTTCCAGATATCATCGATGGCATGCAGGTATTGCTGATTGCCGGTTAGTGCGGCTACATCGGCCATGCCGGAGTACATGTAGGTCGCCCTTACGGCATGTCCCACCGCTTCGTGCTGATCAGTTACCTTTTTATGTGCCTGGCTATATTCATGATTGAGGTGTCCTTCTTTTCCCCGGAGGTCCAGGAAAAACTTTGCCAGATCGAGGTATTCCTTCTTACCTGTGACGCGGTAGAGTTTTACCAGCCCGGTTTCTACAATCTGATGACCCGGAAATTTTTCTTCTTTACCCCAGCCAAATGTTTTCACGAGCAGGTCTGCATTCTTAATGGCAATATTCAGGAAATTCTTTTTGCCGGTAGCGATGTAATGTGCGGTAGCCGCTTCATAGAGATGGCCTGCATTGTAGAGCTCATGGCTGAGGTCTTCTTCTTTTTCCCAGCGCTTCGAGCCAATCCATTCGTGCGGTTGAGTCACGCGGGTGGTGCGAAAGGTATAGAGATAGCCATCTGCTTCCTGAGCATCGCCGATGATAGCAATTAACGTGTCGAGGTATCGCTGCAACTGTGGGTCAGCCTTTGTTTGCAGGCTGTAAGAAGCGCCTTCGATGACTTTATACAGGTCTGTATCATCGAATGTAAAACTGGTGAGCTTATCGCCAGTGGGAATTTTTCCTGCGGCTTTTAAAAAATTATCGATCCGCCCCGTTTTTTTACATTGTTCCAGTACATAGGGGATGGTTACATCGGCATTTATTTTCATGCGCGGCGACCAGAAATTATCCATCACGTGTACCTGGGTGAATGCAACGGGTTGTATGGGGTAGTCATTCTTCACCTGGGCAGGCACACTGCCTGCCAGCAAACTTCCGGCGAAAAAGGGTAATAATTGTTTTCTCATAATACTGCGCACTTTTGATCGCTGTTATTTTACGGATAAAACGAGTTGTGTAAAGGAATGCGGTGGAAATGTATAGGTGAATTGTTTACCGCCGGCATCAAAGCTACGCTCCACCGTTTTTACTTTTTGCTGGGTTACCGAATTTTCCTCTTTGAGGTGACTGCCATTTACTTCGTAGGCCGTTGCTTTTTTGGCCAGGGTACCAAACTGGCTTTCGATCGTTGTTTCGATTGCCTGCGAAGGGTGGCGGTTAACGACGTTGATGACCAGTGCTTGCTTTTCTTGCTGGTAGGTACAGGATACGTCGAGGTAAGGAATGCCTTTGCTGCGTTGTGTGTTGAAGGTGTCGCTTTGTACAAATGTATTGACCGACTCACCGTAACAATGACTGGCAAATAGCTGCAGGGGATAATAAATCGTTTGTTTCCAGAGTTTATCATCGGTGATCATCATGGGGGCAATTACATTTACCAGTTGCGCAATGTTGGCCATTTTTACAATATGCGCATTGCGTATGAGTGTATTCAGGAATGTGGCGATGGCCAGAGCGTCCTGCAAATTATATTTTTCTTCCAGCTTTTCTTCCACACCGGTCCGGTACCATACGTTATATTCATCGAAAGCAATGTAAATGGGTTTATCTATCCGGTGTTTGAAACGCACTTCGTTGATGATTGCTTCGGTTTGTTTAATCTCTTTTTCCGGCTCCTGCATGGAGGCCATATATTCCAGGTAATTATTCGTACGGTCACCGAAATAATAGTGTAAGGCAATATAATCCGCATATCCTTTGAGGTGGGAGAGTACGGTCCGGTTCCAGTCGGGTGTGCCGCTGCTCCAGGTACTGAGGCCGCAAACGGTGAGTTTAATGGAAGGATCTACCCATTTCATCAGTTTGGCGGCTTCCAGGGCGTATTTGCCGTAGTCGTCGGCATTCTTGGCACCCATTTGCCACCAGCCATCCATCTCATTGCCCAGGCTCCAGTACTTCACTTTGTAAGGAGCGATACGTCCATTCTTCGCACGCAGATTGGCATAGTACGTACCAGTATCACTATTGCAATACTCCACCCAGTTGCGCGCATCGTCGAGTGTACCGGTGCCCAGGTTTACCGGAATATAGGGTTGTGCTCCCATACGCTCAGCATAACGCAGAAACTCATCGGTACCTACCTGGTTGGTTTCAATGGTATTCCAGGCCAGTTCTTTTTTACGGGGACGGTTAGCTGCGGGGCCAATTCCATCCATCCAGTTGTAGCCGGATACAAAGTTGCCGCCGGGCCATCTTAGTATGGACGTGTTTAGTTCCTTCGACGCCTGCAGCACATCTTTACGAAAGCCATACTGGTCGGCTTGTGAAGAGGCGGGGTCATAGATACCGCCATAGATACAACGCCCCAGGTGTTCGGTAAAATTTCCGTAGAGCAGGGAATCGATCGTGCCGGTTGTACGTTCGATATCCACTTTAATGCGTCCTTTCAGCGTCTGGGCGGGCAGTACAACGGAGCATAAAATACTCCCGGCAATAAAAACAATATATTTCTTCATGTTCCTATAGAATAAAATGATCAGTTACGGTGAACTCTTATCTCCTGCGGCGCTTTTTTGTTTAAGCGATACCAGGCAGACACTGCTACCAGAATTTGGCATAGAGAGCACCGATTATCAGCAGGGTTATTACAATCATCGCGATGGTAGGTGCCGAAAGCCTGCGCATTTCTTTATCATGTACAAAGGCTTTTGGATTGACTTTAGGTCCTGCGAGGCTAAGCGCCACCATTACTGCTACCGTTATAAAGAAGGACCATCCCATGTTGATCAGGAAGGGGATTTCGATAACCGTTTGTACTACACCATCGGCCATTTTCTGGTATTCAAAAGCCGTGTACAGCCACGTTTCTTTACCAAAAATACCTACCGCGTAATTGTTAAAGAAGACAGACAGACCAAAGCCGGTGATGAGTCCAACGATAGCGGCTGTACCGGTGGTTCTTTTCCAGAACATACCCAGCAGAAACATCGCAAAAACGCCGGGGCTTATAAAGCCGGTATATTTTTGAATGAATGTAAAGCCGCCTTCGCCACCAATACCCAACAGATCTTTCCAGGTAAACAGGAGTGAAAGTATGATAGCCGCGAGGATAACAATCCGGCCCATCCATACCTGTTTCTTTTCAGACGCATCGGTATTGATATATTTTTTATAAATATCCAGCGTGTAAATGGTCGAGATGCTGTTGAGCTTACCGGCCAGTGAGGCCACGATGGCAGCGGTGAGTGCCGCAATAGATAATCCTTTCAGGCCTTCGGGAAGAAATCCAAGGATGGCAGAATAGGCCCCGTCTTTTCCACCACCGAACCCTTCGAGGTGTCCGTTTTTATACAGTACATAGGCTGCGATACCCGGCAGCATAACGATCACCGGCATCAGCAGTTTCAGGAACCCGGCAAACAATATTCCGGTACGGGCGGTTTGCAGATCTGCACCCAGTGCCCGCTGAGTGATATACTGGTTACATCCCCAGTAATTGAGATTGACGATCCACTGGCCGGCAAAATACATCGCGATGCCGGGCAGTACCACATACTTCTGTATTTCGAGATTCATAGGTGTGTTTATGACAGCCGTTGTCTCTGCGGGTTTCTTCAGAATCATTTTAAAATGATCGGGCGCATCTTTGATCAGCATTTTAAAACCCGCAATGGCATCTCTGCCCACACCAAATTTTTCTCCTACGATGGTAAGGGCCAGGTAGGTGGTAGCCAGACCACCAATGATGAGTATGGCAACCTGTATTACATCCGTATAGCCGATTACCTTCATGCCACCCAGGGTAATGATAAGCGCAAATACGGCCAGTCCAACCATGATGAAGTGCAGATACTCTCCGCCTACCAGTCCGTTGATGGCTACGGCACCGAGGTAGAGAATAGAAGTCAGGTTTACGAAGACGTACAGGAATAGCCAGAATACTGCCATAATCAATGCCACCGTGCCGTTGTACCGCCGGGTAAGAAATTGCGGCATCGTGAATATCTTATTCTTAAGATATACGGGGATGAACCATACGGCAATAATGATAAGTGCTATAGCCGCTATCCATTCGTAGGCGGCTACTGCAATGCCTACAAAAAAACCTTCACCGCTCATGCCGATGAATTGCTCTGCAGAAATATTGGAAGCGATCAGTGAGGCACCAATAGCCCACCAGGTGAGCGACCCTTCGGCCAGGAAGTAATCTTTTGTGCTGGTGCTGGCGGCTTTTTTGCGGCGGTAGACCCAATAGCCGTAAGCAGATACGAGTACGATGTAGAGCACGAAAACGATATAATCGGAAAGAGCGAGTGTGCCATTCATAGACAATTTGTTTTGCAGTGATAGCTTGGTGTTTATTTATAACAGGCTTCGTTCCATCGCAATTCATTTTTCAACTGCCGCAGTTGCGTCTGGTTATCGATCAGTACATATTCAATACCGGCCAGTGCGGCAAAATCTTCGAGATAGCCGGCATGTAAATTCTGGCTATAGCAGGTATGGTGCGCACCGCCTGCATAGATCCATGCGGCCAGCGCAGTGTGCATATTGGGATGCGGTTTCCACAGTACCCTTGCTACAGGCAGTTTGGGCAGATCTCTTTGCGGCGAAACGGCTGTTACCTCATTTACCAGTAACCGAAAGCGGTTGCCCATATCCACCATTGAGGCATTGAGGGCTGTGCCGCCGGCTACATTGAACACCAGGCGCACGGGGTCGGCTTTGCCGCCGATACCGAGCGGATGTATTTCACAGGATGGCTTACCATCAGCAATGCTGGCGCAGATTTCGAGCATGTGCGAGCCCAGTACCATTTCATTGTTGGGTTCGAAATGATAGGTGTAATCTTCCATGAAAGAATTGCCGCCGGGTAATCCGGTTGCCAGTGTTTTCATCGCTCTTACCAGCGCCGCCGTTTTCCAGTCGCCCTCTCCGCTAAAACCATATCCTTCTGCCATGAGACGTTGTACAGCAAGGCCGGGTAGTTGTTGCATACCATGCAGGTCTTCGAAGGTGTCTGAAAAACCTTTGAAGTTGCCATCCTGCAAAAAATGGCGTAAGCCAGCTTCAATGCGGGCTGCTTCGCGAAGCGAATCGTGGCGCTCACCGCCTTTGCGGAGTATGCTCATTACATTGTAACTGTCTTCATATTCCTGTACCAGTGTATCCGTTTCGCGGTCACTTACTTCGCCGATTACTTTTACCAGGTCGCCGATACCATAGGTGTTGACCGAATAGCCAAACTTCAGTTCCGCTTCCACTTTGTCGCCTTCTGTAACCGCTACATAACGCATATTGTCGCCAAAGCGGGCAAATTTAGCTCCCTGCCAGTCGTGCCAGGCGGCAGCTACGCGTGACCATTCACCAATCTGGCGGATCAGCTTTTCATCCTGCCAGTAGCCGACCACCACTTTGCGATCGATGCGCATACGCGAGGTCATGAATCCAAATTCACGATCACCATGCGCGGCCTGGTTTAAGTTCATAAAATCCATATCGATCTCACCCCAGGGTATATCGCGGTTAAACTGCGTATGGAGGTGAAGCAAGGGTTTGTGCAGAATTTTTAATCCGCCGATCCACATTTTGGCGGGCGAGAAGGTATGCATCCAGGTAATGATGCCGATACAGTTTTCGGCATTATTGGCTTCTTTGCAAATAGCTGTTATCTCTTCACTGCTTTTTACAACGGGTTTGAAGATAATTTTTACCGGTATTTGCGGCGCCTCATCGAGCCCATGGGCGATCTGCTGTGAATGGATAGCTACCTGGCGTAATGTCTCTTCACCGTAGAGGTGCTGGCTGCCGGTGATAAACCAAAGTTCCTGTTCGTTGAAATGTTTCATCTGTGTTGATTAGTTGTATTCAAATAGAAAATGTTCAATCGATCGATGCGGAAAGAGGCTGGCAATGGGCCTGGTTCAATTATTTCTTTCCTTCTTCGTTTATTGATTATTTATGCCAAACCTGTATATCGTTGTCTGGCGATACGTTTCTCCGGGTTTTAAAATGGTGGTCGGAAATGAGGGCTGGTTGGGACTGTCGGGAAAATGCTGGGTTTCGAGGCAAAGACCCGCATGCTGAATGTATTTTTCGCCGTTCCTTGTTTGGGTGAGTGAGCCATCGAGGAAGTTGCCGGAATAGAACTGTATGCCCGGTTCGGTCGTCCATACTTCCATCACACGGCCGCTCGCTGTATCAGCCAATTCGGCTATTTTTTCCAGGTCTGTTCCTTTTTTGTTCAATACCCAGTTGTGATCATAGCCGCCTTTTACGCCGGCAATATCCCGACCAATGAGTTTGCGTGTGGTGAAATCCATTGGGGTGCCTTTTACCGCAGGGAGTTCACCCGTGGGAATAAGTTTGTCATTTACCATGGTATACCGGTCGGCGTTGATCATCAGAAAATGGCCGAGTATGGTTGGTTGGTTGCCGGCAGATAAATTAAAATAAGCATGATTGGTCAGGTTCACCGGCGTGGCTTTGTCTGTGGTGGCCGTGTAATCGATCTTCAGTTCATTGGCAGCAGTGAGTGTATAAATTACATTGATCGTCAGATTGCCGGGATAGCCTTCTTCGCCATCCCTGCTCAGATAGGTGAGTTGAAGGCTGCTGTCGCCTGCCAGTTTTTCTGCTTTCCATACTACTTTGTCGTATCCTTTGATGCCGCCATGGAGGCTATTGCCATTGTCGTTTGCCGAAAGCTGATATTTTTTTCCTTCCAGTGAAAAGGCTGCATTGGCTATACGGTTTCCATAGCGGCCGATGAGTGCACCAAAATAGGGGTTGCCTTTTTGGAGATAGCCATCGAGACTGCTAAAACTAAGCACAACATTACCCTTGTGACCGTTTTTGTCGGGGGTAACAATATCGGTAATAGTGCCGCCATAGTTGAGGATGCTGACCTGCATGCCCGAAGGATTGGTGAGGGTGTAACGTATGATAGTATCTGTACCATGAATACCATATATGCTGTCTGCAATCGATGAAACAGGCGTATTTTTTTCTGTCTTTTTATCATCAGCATTCTGGCAGGCTGCCAGTGCCAGTGTGGCGATCAGCGTGAGGGCGGTTATTTTTTTCATCAGCAATCGGGTTGTTTAAATGATGGAGTAAATTACGTTTGCAGGTTGTTTTGCAGTGCAGCGCTTATTGCTGTCCGTAATACGAGTCCGGGCCGTGTTTGCGTTCGAAATGTTTTTTAATCAGTGCTTCTTTCAATCGCGGAGCAGTAGGGTTGATCTGCAGCGTCAGGTGGGCCATTTGTGCAATGTTTTCCAGGACGGCACTGTTGTAAACCGCTTTCGCCGCTGTTTTTCCCCAGGTAAAGGGTGCGTGATTGCCTACCAGTATCATTTCCACTTCTTCATAACGCAGGTTTCTTTCTTCGAGACAACGAATGATCTGCAGCCCGGTTTCATATTCGTAATTTCCCCGGATCATTTCATCCTTCATCGGTGGGGCACAGGGAATGTCAGTAGTGTTATGATCGGCATGGGTGGTGCCAAACAGGGGGATATCCCGCTGTGCCTGCGACCAGGCTGTTGCATAGAGGGAATGTGTATGGCAGATTCCGCCGATATTGCCCCATTGACGATAGAGTACGGCATGGGTTTTTGTATCGGAGGAGGGACGCAGTGTGCCTTCAACCACGATGCCATCGAAATCAACGATCACCATTTTATCGGCCGACAATTCATCGTATGGCACACCGCTTGGCTTAATGGCAAATACACCCAGGTCGCGGTCAGCGGCACTTACATTGCCGAAGGTGTAAAGGACCAGCCCGAGTTTGGGCAGTTGCATATTAGCTTCAAAAGCCTGGTGCCTGATGTGCTGATATTTATCCATGTTCAATAAACCTCCCTAGTTTTTTGTATTGAGCGTATCTTTTCTGGTATAGCGCTGCTCTGTTTTCATTGGGATAATACGTCGTGTCAAAACCCTGTCCCATCGCTTCCATAGCTTTTTCCACAGTTGGATAAATGCCCGCGGCCGTAGCGGCAAACATGGCAGCACCTGCTGCACAGGTTTGTTCGCTTTTATGAACACGGATAGGCATATTCATTATATCGGCCATGGTCTGCATGATATAAGGTGATTTTTTAGCAACACCACCCAAACCGATCAATCCTTTAATAGTGATTCCCTGTTCCGTAAACCGGTCTGTGATGGCTTTGGCTCCAAAGCAGGTGGCTTCTACCAGTGCTTTGAAAAGGCGGGGCGCGTCTGTTGCCAGGCTCAGTCCCTGCAAAGCTCCTTTGAGCAGTTGATTGGCATCGGGTGTGCGGCGTCCGTTTAACCAGTCTATAGCGATCTCGTCTGTTTCCTGCAGGGGCAGTTGTGCCGCCGCCGCTGCTAATTCACCCATGATCTTATCGCTGATGCGTTCTTTTTCTTCTTCATCAGTAATCCATTGCAATGGCCAGGCCAGCAGATTTCTGAACCAGGCATATACATCGCCGAAAGCGGATTGTCCGGCTTCCATACCGATCATGCCCGGTATAATGGATCCGTCGACCTGTCCGCAAATACCATTTACCAGGATGTTGCTGACTTCTTCTTTGGGTGCTACCAGCATATCGCAGGTAGAAGTGCCCATCACTTTACTGAGATAATACGGCTCTATTTGTCCGCCAACGGCTCCCATGTGGCAGTCGAATGCCCCAATGCCGACAACAACATCAGTCGACAGGCCCAGTTTACCGGCCCATTCAGCAGAAAGATTACCCGCAGGCTGATCTGCTGTATAAGTGTGGGTAAAAGATTGGTCGGTAAATCCTTTTAACAGCGGATCGAGCGATGTGAAAAAATCATCAGGTGGCAGTCCATCGAATTCTTTTGCCCAGAGTGCTTTATGTCCTGCACTGCAAATACCGCGTTTCAGTTGTGTGGCATCGTTACCTCCTGTCAGCAGAAAGGGGATCCAGTCGCAATGTTCAACAAAAGAGTGAATGTGTTGCCGAATGGTCTCATCTGTGCGCAGTAAAAAAAGCAGTTTGGCCCAATACCATTCGCTGCTGTAAATGCCGCCTACATATTGCAGATAATTGGTGGAGAAAGATCGGGCATGCTCGTTAATCTGTGCGGCCTCTTTCGTAGCGGTATGGTCTTTCCACAACACAAACATCGCGTTGGGATTTTCCGCAAATGCTGGCAGAAGTGATAGCGGTATTCCCTGCTGGTTGACCGCGATGGGGGTGGAGCCGGTGGTATCGACCGAAATACCTTTTACCTGTGCGGCAATGGCGGGACCCGCTTTCTGCAGACATGTTTGAATGGTTTGTTCCAGTCCTTCTATATAATCGAGGGGATGCTGACGAAAGCGGTTGGCAGACGGATCGCAATACAATCCTTTTTTCCAGCGGGGGTAATAAAAAACTGCAGCTGCTTTCTCTTCGCCCGTTTGCGCATCGATAAGAACCGATCGCACAGAATCCGTTCCATAATCTACACCGATCACGAATTTTTTTTCCATATCAAGCAATTCGTGTCAAATTAACACTTATTTTTTTAAATAAAAAAAATTAACCGTTAGGGCCTGGTTATATTAAAGGGGGCGGGGTATGGGGATAATGCTGAGAAAGGCCTGGAAGTTGGTCTTATAATTCTTCGTATCCAGTTTGTAATAATAAGCGCCCTTGCGGGAGTTGTCTTTATCCTTGTCATTTTGTTTGATCAGCAGGTTGGTGGATAAGACTTTGCGGCTGAAATTGCGTTTATCAAATTGCGTGTCATATACCGATTCATACAGGGTTTGCAATAGTGGGAGCGTGAATTTTTCAGGCAGCAGTTCAAACAGCAGCGGGTGCAGGGCCGCCTTGTAACGCAGTTTTTCGCGGGCCATCTTTACCATCTCGTTGTGATCGAAGATAAGGTTCGGCATTTTGTGGAGGGGAAACCACTCAGCATGGTACTCATCGCTCAGTTGTTTTTCGTAACGCTGGATATCTATAAGGGCGAAATAGGTAATGGAAAGAGTGCGTTCAATAGGGTCACGGTTGGGGCGGCCAAAAGTGTGCAGTTGTTCCAGGTATACACCATCGAGTCCGGTCAGGCCTTTTAAGATCCGGGTAGCGGCATCATCGGGGCTTTCATCGGGTTGTATAAAACCTCCCATCAGGCTCCATTTTCCCCGCTCGGGTTCAAAGCCACGTTGAATGAGCAATATGTTGAGTTCGTGTCCGTCAAATCCAAAAATGATACAATCCACGGCAGCAAGCAGTCTGGTTTGTTTCTGGTATTTGGTCATGGGCAACGTAATTTTCAAAGCTATTAAAATCCGGGCTTTGCTTAATCGTTTATATGGCCGCTGTCAGCTGTTGTGTCAGGGAAAGATAATCGTTGTTGAAGGAAACGATATTGCTATAGTTAAACTCTTCTTTCCGGTGCATGGTGGTCAGGACCACGCAATCCATACCTGCATTGAGGGCTGCTTCCACACCTTTGGGGGCATCTTCAAATACCAGGCAGTGCTCCGGAGCAATACCCAGCAGTTCGGCACATTGCAGGTAAGTGGCCGGGTCGGGCTTGCTGGCCTGTACATCATCGGCGCTTACAATCGCGCTGAAATAATGCCGGATGTTTAATCCATCGAGTACGAAGTCAATATTGAAACGAATGGCTGCCGATCCGATTGCCATGCGGATTCCCTGTTGACGGGCTTGTTGAAGGTACTCGTCCAGGCCAGTGATCAATTGCAGGTAGGGTTTAAACTCCTGCTGGTATTGCTGTTCTTTTTCCAGGCTGAGTTTGTCCTTTTCCGACTCTGTAAATCGGCCGGGGAAAACGCGATCGAGCAATTCATGATTTTTGCCATAACATTCTTCTTTGGTACGTTCCAGGGAAATGCCGGCACCCAGTTCATTCAGAATCCGATGCCATGCACGGATATGATATTGCATATCATCGATCATGGTACCATTCAGGTCAAAAAGAAAGGCTTTATATTTCATCAGTTTTGTTAATTAGCGAACAGGTAAATCCCGATTATGCATCGCTTTTTTATTATTTAATCCCTCCGTGAGGGCTGCGAGCCGCAAATTTACGACAAATATGCCTCCCGGAAGGGGTAGAAAGGGTGATTAGCCGGTTGCTGATATGCCAGTGTGCTGATGTGCGAATGTGACTGAAATCTTCGCCTTCTTTGCGTTCTTTGTCGTCTTTGCGTTCTTAATCCGCTTTGCGTCCTTCGCGTTCTTTGTCGTCTTTGCGTCCTTAATCCGCTTTGCGTCCTTCGCGTTCTCGGTCAGCTTTGCGTTCTTAATCCGCTTTGCGTCCTTCGCGTTCTTTGTCGTCTTTGCGTTCTTAATCCGCTTTGCGTCCTTCGCGTTCTCAGCCAGCTTTGCGTCCTTAATCCGCTTTGCGTTCTTTGCGTCTCCCAATTTTATCTACGATGTGTATCAGGATCGAAGAATTTCGGCATTAGTAGAATTAATTCTATAGGTATTGTCGTCCGCAACACGTACCTTGCGGCCTCTTTACCCTGTCTAAACATGCAGTGTGCCGTCCGGCACGCAAAAAATCGCTCAGCGATCAATCGGGCATCCTTTGCACCAATTTTTAATGATGTGTATTGTTCATCGTACTTCGGTTAAGTACATTTTTCAATAATAGTCGAATGAAAAAAGTTTTTTTTGCATTTTTCCTCTTGTTTTTGGCGCTGAAGGCAGCATTTTCGCAGTGCACACCGGCCACGGTGCGTGGAACAGCCACCGTCAATACCCCCAACTACGCACTTAACACGGCTTTCAATTCGGGCAATGCGGCTCCTGCTACCATTTCCAATCTGAGCAGCGGTATGTTTAGTTTTTCCGGTTCGGTAGCCGGCACGGCAAGATGGGGCAATGGTATTCGGATTCAGAATGACCCAACGGTTGGTGATTATATATATGTACAGCCGCAAAGTACCAACAATACTACCACAGCCAATATTGCTACGTATACCCTGCAGTTTAACGAAGCTGTTACCAACTTCAGTTTGCGTTGTGCAGGTCTCAATAACCAGGATCAGCTGCGTATTACTGCTTTTAACGGAGCCACCGCCATCACACTCAGCAATGCTAATTTCACCGATAACGTAGCCGATCCGGGCAACTCCGGTACGATTGTTATTTCAGGTGGTAATGTGCTTACAGGCAACAATACAGCGGGTGGTACCTCTGTAAATACCAACCGTATCACACTTACTATACCCGGACCGGTAACCCGTATCGTGATGACCAGCGGTAAGGCCGATGCCAACAATACGAGTACGGTGACGCTGGGTTTTACCTCACTGTCTTACACACGTTGCGTAAAAGTGCCCCCGGATATCAATGCCAGTTTTGTGAATATGCCGGTTACCGGCAATGTTGGGACCAACGATATAAAGGCAACCGGTACTACCTACGGAACTCCAACAGCCCAGCCGGGCAACCCTGGTCCGGCATTGCCTTCCATCAATGCAGATGGTACCTATACTTTTACGGCAGCTGTGGCTGGTGTCTATAAGTTTTCGGTACCGATGTGTCCGGGCAGTGTTGTATCGCCCGACTGTCCGCTGATTGATCTGGTGATACGGATAAGCGATGCTTCGGCCAGTAACAACAAACCTTTTGCCAATACCGATATGGCCACCACACTGGTCAATACAGCGGTCACCCTGCCTACACTTGCCAATGATAAGGCCGGCAGTAATAATGCCGTTACGCTCAATCCTGCATCGGTTGTCATCCTCACTCAGCCCCAGCATGGTACAGCCAGTGTAAACAGTACCACCGGTGAGATTACCTATACACCCGGTGCCGGCTATACCGGATACGACCGTTTAACCTACGAGGTATCGGATCGCTCATTGCCGACTGCGCAAACGGCCACCGCCGATCAGATTATCACTATTTTGCCTGCAGCCAGCGAAAACTCTACCGTTGCCTCCGATGATTACAACAGTACACCTTTAAATACAACTGTTTCGGGCAATGTACGTACGAATGACATCGACCCGGAAAACAATACACAAACCATCACCACTCAGACTACTACCATTACCGGAAAAGGAACACTTACACTGGCTTCCAACGGTGATTATACTTTTGTTCCGGTTTCCGGATTTAACGGACCGGTAAACTTTCCTTATCAGGTATGTGACAATGGCGCTCCTTCGGTCTGTGCAGCAGCCACATTGTACCTGCTTGTATTTCCTTCTTCTTCACTGCCACTCGATTTGCTATCCTTCCAGGCTGTGAGTGATAACGGCGATGTAAAGCTGATTTGGACAACGGCCAACCAGGATAATGTAAACCGGTTTGAGCTGGAGCGGGCACCGCTCTCTTCGGGATCGTATTCGGTAATTGGAACAGTGCCGGCTAATACAGAGCGTTCCGGTACTTATTCTTTTACCGATCTGCAGGCCAGCCGTTTTATGGACAGGGGGTATTACCGATTGAAAATGGTGGACAATGACGGTCGTTTCAGATACAGCCGTACTATCCTCGTAAATACCGGCGGTTCGGTCACGACCACGTTACAGCCAAATGTGGTGCCTGCCGGTCAGCCTGTGATGCTGTATGTGAGCGGCACGCAAAATCAACGTGGTTACAGGGCCGATTTAATCAGTGCAACCGGACAATTGCTCCAAACTGTTAAAGGCGTTGCCGGCAGCTATCAGCGTTTCGATACGTATTCATTGAAAAAAGGTGTTTATATTATTAGGATCATCCGCCCGGCGGGTGTTGTGACAGAGAAATTGGTGGTGCAATAAACGATCTCAGCGTTCAGGTACAGGACGAAGAAGGCCCCCGATGATTTGGGGGCTTTTCTATGAAGTCTTTTAATATCATCGGGCATTAATAGGTTGCAGGCATGAGCACAACGGTATAAAGAGTTCTTTATACTCTTTATACCTGTTATACCGGGGCGCCATACATGGCCGGAAACAGGTATTGCGTTCATGGCTTTAATCCAATGGGATTACCGGCATATTTACATCCAGGTATCTCCGTTCTTTCAGCCGGCTAAAAGCCTTATCCAGCATCCTGCCGTCTGCTACACGTATCACTATCACCGGGCGGTTTGCCTGGTCATAAAAAGCGGCGATATAGTTTTGTGCCTGCTGTCCCTTCAGGATGGGTTCCAATTCGGGTAATATCTTTTTCAATTCACTGATTGTAGTATCCTGATTGCGGTCTATTACAATCAGCTGTAGACTTTTGCTGGTTTTAATGTACTGGAGACTGTACTCGTGCAGGATAGGGCTTGACAGATTATAGCGGCTCGACTGGAAATATTTCCCCAGTTCGTTTTTCAGTGCTTCACGTTCTATACGGCCTTCCGAATCGGAATACAAAACCATATTGTTCAGAAGGATTGAATAATCTGCCAGCGCACGTGGATAGTTTTTTGCAAATAGATCAATGGCACGCTCCACAAAAAAGCTGTCGATTGCCCGACCGGCCCCGAGGTATTCGCGTACCAGCGGGTACAGGGCATGTGCAAAGCCATCGATATATTCATTGTTGTACCAGGCCGTGGTGTCAGGCTTGCCGGAAAATTGTTCATAAGCCCATCCATTGCCCAGGGCTGTCGCCATTGCCTCGTCAAAGAAGCTGTAGGCGATGGCGGCATACGGTGACTTACTCTTAGTAAACACTTCATCCAGTTCGAACTGCACGTCGCTTGTTTGTTCGTCGTACAATACATGACAGAGCTCGTGCATGACAACTCCCATCGTGCCAGCCAGATTTTTCTGCCCTGTTAGCACAGATACACAAAGACTGTTGGCATGCGGCGTGGCAGTTGTATTACCCTGCGTGACGGGTATGGGAAATACAGCCACCTCGAAAGGGATATCATCGGGCCAGCTGGAACGATAAAAAGTCCGGAATGCCCGAAACAACTCGTTGCTCTTACCTGCGTACCTGATAAAGCCGCCCATCTGTTGCTTAACGGCTTTTGCTGATTTTTGCCATACTACCCGCTCATAATAGGGCGCTGCTTTTACCAGTAACTCATAAAGCTGTTGATGAGTACTGTTGGGCAGGATTCCGATCGTATTTGCCCGGAATTCTGCCATGCTCCTGCTTCTGACCGCTGCAATAACGATCAGGTCATAAGTAGAGCGGGTTTGCCGGCGGTTGCTGGGATATTCATCCCGCCTGAAATAATAGGTTAGGATGAGTCTGCTGAAATCGCTGACTATATTATTAAAAACTGTATCCGTTTTGCTGATTGCAGTATCTAAATACTGGCGAAAGGTGACAGAATGGTTTTGTAAACCACCGGCCACTTCAAGAAAACTAAGCAACGAATAGGGCCGGCTTACATGGAAGCGAACAATCGACTGAGCAGAGGCAGGATGTTGTAGCAAAGCAAGGAAAACGGATAAAACGACAACTTTCAAACGCATATGTATCGGTATAAAGACACAAGTATACGAAATGTGTCGTATTTTCGGAAGAAATGGGATAAACGGAATGGGGAAGGGCTTATTTATATACCGATTCTGTTCAGGATAGTTCTTCGGCTTTTACAAAAGCTGTAAACAGTTTTTTACAATTTTTCATATCGCCGGCCTTCAGAGGAAAAGTAAGGCGATCGGCCATTTCAAAGCCTTCAACAGCACCCCATTCTAAGGGACTCCTGTCCATATTTCGGATAACGGTTGACATGCCGGAACGGCGATTTTTTTAATGAGGACCATATTGGGTCAGTCACTCAGCGGATGGCCTATCTCCCAGATATGTCCGAATGGATCGGCGAGTTTACCGATTTTCCAGGATTCTTCTGTGGTGACGGGGCATAGCTGGGTGCCCCCGGCGTTGATGGCGTTTGCAAAAATGGTATCCGGATCGTTTACTATCAGTATCATGCGCACGGGACTTCCTTTCAGTGTAGCAGGGCTGTAGTTGCCAAACTCCGGTTCTTCGCTGCCCAGCCAGAATTCGTTGCCGTCGATAGATAATTTGGCCATTGTTCTTCCATTTTCCTGGTCATATCGCTCCAGTACCTGCGCATTATATGCATCGCTGTAAAACCGGATAGCTGCAGCTCCGTCTGTTACCACCAGAAAAGAATGTAATATTGTTTTCATCCGATAAATGGTTGTTATCCGAAATTCGGAAAAAAATAGCTACCATATAGCCTTAATAAACTACTCTTTCGTTGTATTAGTCAGGTGATTCCACCTGCGAACAATAAGCTGTCTTGCTTGCGGCAATAAAAATAAGAGAGCAGGCCGGGGCAATAAGGAGGGATATTCCGATTGGTTAAAGGGTTACTGCTTTTATAAATCATGCGTCAGGGTCTTATTATCCATGTGTGCTGTTTCCTTTTCTTCGTTTGGCTATGAAAGCGCCGGCAAGCGCAGCTACGCCAAATGCAGCGATGGTCAGCAGTGCCGCCATTCTTTTTCTTTTCTGCTCTTTCCTGTGTTGTGCCAGCACCTGTTCAGTAGCCTTTTCAATTTCAATGGATTTCGCGGTTGCAATATCCTGATTGAGCTTTCGGAGAGATTCATTCATTTCCTCCTGAAATGCACTGTCTCTGGCCAGGCGTACTTTATGTAAGGAATCGCCCAGCCGGTTCAATCGTTCCATTTCTGCCGACAGGCTGTCTTTGTTTTGGGCAAAAATTGAAGCGGAGATAACAATTAACGAAAGAAACAGAAATACTTTTTTCATGCTGGTGGAAAGTGGCTTTCTAAATATACGTAAAAGTAGTTAACAGCAACCCATCTCTTCAATGGCATATTTTTGGTCCCCTTTTTGTTCCCTTCTTTTTCATTACCCGGGTTTTACCGGAGCCGGTTACATCCTATACTGTATTTTTCTCTTTTAAGCCGCTGATGCTACAGGATACCTTGTTTTTGTCATGTGTAAAACCTACAGAATGGGGTGATAAGTAGAAATTATTACTCAAACAATAAGTACTCGATAATACGAATAACTCAGCCGGTGCTACTTTGTGCGATACAACACACAGGCACGATAGCTTGCGATAGGATAGTAGCGGTGGCATGAATTTTACTGGATTGTTCAATAGCCCTGTAGAATCAGGCAGCACTATCTGAAAAATGCCGTTATGAATGGTCCCGGTTTTACACCCAGTCCCCAGGTTTCTCAGGAAGATTTAAAGAAAAGCTTACGGCTGGTAATCTATGATGGTTTGACAACTGAAGTGATGACCACTTTTACCGGCAGCACATTTCTTGTAGCGATGGGTGTGCTGTACGGCGCATCCAATTTTCAGATCGGAATACTGGCTTCGCTGCCTACGTTTACCAATGTTTTTCAATTAATGTCTATCTGGCTTGTTCGCCGTTACAGCAGCAGACGACTGGTTAGCGTAGTATGTACTATACTTGCACGGATTCCTTTGTTGTGTGTGGGGGCAATGATTTTCTTTTTTGCCTCTTCGTTTGCCAGTATTCTCTTTTTTTTATTCTTTTTTTATCTCTTTGGCTCTATTGCAGGTCCTACCTGGAATTCCTGGATGAAAGATCTTATTCCGGAAAATACCCTCGGCGCTTTTTTTGCCAGGCGTGGCAGGTATACACAGACGCTCAATGTCGTTCTCAGCCTTGGCCTTGCCCTGCTGGTTGATTATATAAAAGACCGGTATCCGGAATATGAGCTGACCACCTATGCCGCTTTCTTTGTAGTGGCGGGTATTGCCGGTTTGATGGGTGCTCTGTTTCTGGGCAAAACATACGAACCGCGTTCGCTTCTGAGTAATGAAAATATTTTCCGGATGCTGCGAAAGCCGCTGGTAAACCCCAATTTCAGGCGTTTGCTGATGTTTAACTCCGTATGGCTTTTTGCACTGAATTTCGCAACCCCTTTTTTTACGGTGTTTTTACTCCGTAGCATGAAGGTTCAGCTTTCCTATATCATTGTGCTCGCTGCTATAGGTCAGGTGGCCGGCATTTTTGCCCTCAGGGTGTGGGGACGGTATGCAGACCGGTATAGCAATAAAACCATTATCGCCATCTGTGCCCCGCTTTATATCGCCTGTCTTGTCAGCTGGTGTTTTGTAGGTATATATTCCAATTTTTATAATAACCTGATTCTGCTGGTGTGCATTTTTATATTTAGCGGAATATCCACATCGGGTATCAATCTTTCTCTAACCAATATCGGTCTGAAGCTGGCACCGGCAACAGAATCCATCGTATACCTTTCGGCAAAAAATATTGTGACTTCTGTTTTTTCGGCCACAGCTCCGCTTGCAGGAGGTATAGTCGCAGATTATTTCACAGCCCGCAGTCTGGACGCAAGTGCTACCTGGAGCGGACCGGGACTCGTCAAAACCTTCCGTCTGCTGGAGCTGCATGACTTCAACTTTCTTTTTGCCATCGCTGCTCTGCTTGCTTTTTTTTCACTGGAACTGCTGGCCAGAATAAAAGAAGAAGGTGAAGTAGATAAAGATGAAGTGGTGCGTGTGATGCGAAGCAATATTAAGAATAATATCAAAGATGCCTTCGTGGTTGGGCAGTTGATAGACTGGCACCAGCAGTTCTGGAGTATTTTCAGAAGACGAAGCCGCCTGCATGATGCTGGTGAGGCGAGCGCGGCTAAACCTGATGATGATAAGAGGAAATAAACCTGCCAGTGTAAAGGCTCTGAAGCAGGTGTGTACATATGTGTCGCTCAGCTTGTATACTAATTTCCGGGATTTTGAATCTGCAAAGGCGGGTCTGCCGGTTCTGGCTACTTACTATCAATCCTGAAAGACATATATTGTAACTATATTACCCTGTGCGGTAAAGTTTCCTTTACCCTGTTCATCCAGCGTAACCGAAAGATCATTATTGCCGGCAACAACCATTTTCCGGCCTCCGTTTTTTTGCCCCATTTCCATCGACAACTCAGCCGTATCACCAGTATTCAGCAGTACAGCACATCCCGTATGGCTGTCGTCTGTGCCCTGTCGGGTCCATCCGATAAGATTCGGTGAGTCGAAATGGTCGCTTTGAGGCCCATAGGCCTTCTCTTTACGGATTCGCATCAGCTGTTCAAGAAAGGATACTTTTTCGATCACTATTTTTTCCTGGTTATTTTCATCGCCACCATCGTGGTAACTGGCGCCGAAGAAATCGGCGTAAAAAACACAGGGTATGCCCTGTTCCCGCAACAGAATAAAAGCATAAGCATGTGTTTTAAAATTTGCTCCCACAAAAGATTCCAGTGATTGTTTGGGCTGTGTGTCGTGATTGTCTACAAAGGTGATGGCATACTCAGGTTTTGTATGCATGAGTGTGCCATCGCGTATTGTGCGGAGATCGAATTCATGCAAACGCGAAGCTCCTTCAAAAAAACGAAAGTGGAGCGGTACATCAAACAACTGCATGCAGTATCCGGTTTTTTCCAGGTAATTGTTGAGTGGTTCCATATCTCCATTCCAGTATTCCCCGATAACAAGGGGTTTCTGAGGAAAAATTTCCCCCGTTGCGTTTAGCCATTCCGGAAAAAAATCATAGGAAATATGTTTGAGTCCATCCAGCCGCCATCCGTCGAATCCGACTTTTTCGCGGTACCATACAGCCCATTTTTTCAGTTCCTCACGCACATAAGGATTTCTGAATTCGATATCGCACCCCATGAGGTAATCGAATGAACCCCGGTCCTGTGCAGGCACATCATCCCAGCCTTTGTCTGTATACTCATGCCGGATCAGTTTGATCTCATCATTTAATTTTAAGCCGGTGAAACAACGATGATCCCAGATGAAATCAGAATATTTTCCTGCTCTGCCCGGGAAAGTAAAAAGGGTGGGGGCGCTTACCCAGTGTTCCTCGCTGATCCATTTTTTCCGGTTTTCTGCATCTACTGTTACCACGGGAATCTGCTCTTCTTTATCACCACCCAGTTTATGATTAAGTACAATGTCTGCCAGCACTTTGATGCCGGCTTCATGCAGCCGGTCAATAGCTGCTTTATATTCCTGCAATGTACCATACCGGGTGGGAACCGAACCTTTCTGATCAAACTCGCCGAGGTCATACAGATCATATACTGCATAACCCGGTTCCCCGGCTCCCATTGCCGATTTGTAAGCAGGGGGGAGCCATACATGGGTAATACCCAGCTCTGCAAAATATCCGGCTTTTTCCTGAAGAAAGACCCATAAGCGCTCTTCTGGTGTATTGTACCAGTGAAAACACTGAAAAATGGTGAGATTCATAGAAAGACTGTTGTCATTGTATTCCAAACCTTATACCAAGGCTGTGCCAGTTAAAGCAGCACTCTTTTTGATGATTTCATAAAAAGGATGGGAATGATTCCGCTCATACTATTACTTCTTTTTGTGACGGCCTTTTTTATTACACTGTGGACCGGCAAAAGAAAAAGGTGACTGCATCGATTAATCTATGGCAGACGGCTACTTTCGGTCAACGATTGATTGATAAAAGTCAATCAACGCTTGTTGCGGACTACCTGCTATGTGTTTGTAGTAAACATACGGTACGAATCAGCCGGCGTATTGCCGGCGATATCCTTTTTTCAACTTTTAGTTTTGAATGATTAAAAGCCGGCGTACCCCGGCAGATCAATGAGTCAAAACCTAATCAAATTGCGAATGAAAAAGATCTTTGCAGCCCTGCTGGGGCTTTCCGTAACCGTATTGGCACAGGCACAGAATGGCGGATTTAAGAACGGCGATAAACTGCTCAACCTGGGTATCGGCGTTAATTCCTATTACGACAAAGGGATTCCCTTTGGTGCATCCTTTGAAGCAGGTATTACAGATGCGATCAGCGTTGGTGGCAATGTAGATTACCTTTCTTCCAAATACGCCAGTGATTTTAAATTTACGGCGCTTTATATCGCCGCCCGCGGTTCTTATCACTTCAATGAACTGCTGAAGATAAGCAACGAAAAAGTAGATGTATATGCCGGTGTTACACTCGGATACCGGGCTTTTTCCTGGAAAAATGATTACAATAACGGGGGATTGGGCAATAGTTATGGCAGCGGTGTTTTCCTGGGTGGTTATGCAGGCGCCCGCTATTATTTTGGCACTGGTATCGGCGCTTTTGCTGAACTGGGTGCTATCGGCTCCACCAATGCACGTCTGGGTGTAGCCTTCCGATTTTAGGGTATAGGTTGCGGTTTGTTTCCACGGCTATTGTGGTTTATAAGCGAGAGTCCGCCCCGGCGGACTCTCTTATTTATTACCGCATGGGATGTGGTTATTGCTTTCCGGAATATCTACTGCAAGAAATACCGTAAAGATGGTATTGCGAAAGCAGAAGAGAAGGATATTTTCACGTTTTCCAAAACAATTAACCTTCTTAACTTCTGATTATGAACTTTGTCAAGACAATCCTTTGCCTCTTGCCGGCTGGTATGCTATTAATCGGCTGCAAAGATGAGGGTACAAAAGCCCTTCCTCCGGCGCCTTCATCAGTAGCTCAGACATTGACATGGTTGCAGGGGCGTACACTCACCGTACAAAAAGCAGGGTTTTATGGTGCGCTCACTGTCAATAATAATACAACTATCAATTGGATTGATACAACGGATAAAGCGGAACCTCTCGTAAAAGAAACTGTCCGCGAGCTGGGCAACTGGAATCTGCGCCTGGGTACTGACTCCAGTATTGTTGTGAACAGCAAAGGCGACAGTTACAAGGGGTATTATAAAGTAGATGACCAGCCGCAGGAAGGTGAGACGCCCGGCATAAGGCTGCGTGTAACCTATCCAGACCCAACATTTAGTTTTGGAGGGAGCGAACCTATGGAAGTAACGTATACCTATCTGGTAAAAGGAATAGATGCGAAAGAGATGCTGCTGGAACTGCCGAGAGAAATCAACCGGCAAAAACTACTTGCATTGATGGAAGTGAGATGAGTATAAAAAGTTTAAAGGGTATAAAAAGTTATGGAGCATGTTTGCTTTAAACCCTTTAAACCCTTTATACCCTTTAAACTACTTATTAATCCCAACCGTTCTTTTTATTCCCTGAAACAAGCTCTTCCAGCTCAGGTGAAATATCGACCTGCGTGTATCGCGTTGCATGTTGACTTTGGCGGTACGTATATTTCCTTTTTTGTCAGCGGGGTTCGATTTGCGGATGATGATATTGGCTGCAAGGCTGGCCAGCTTCTTTTTGCTTAGCTCTCCGGATCCGGTCTCTTTTTCCAGCAGGGATACTTTGAGGTCTTCGTATAGCATACGTACGGTACCATACATGCCATAGTTGTGACCGGTAAAATTAAACTGAAGGTTATTAATCTGCCCTTTTTCCATCCTTGCAGGTCCCATTGGCTCCGTAAGTACATTGACCGCAGCAGCAGGCATGCTGCTCAGTTCTCCGGTAACGGTAAATTGTCCTTTGGGATGAAACAGGTAGAAGTTCCATTGAAGTTGCAGTTGCGCCCGGTTGAGAAATTGTGTTTGAATCCGGACCTGCATTACAGGATGCTCCCGGGCATATTCTTTTATGTTGGATAGATGCTTTACATGTGCCCGTGTATGCTGAAAGCTGACGATGCCCGCCATGCGGGTACCAGCATTTCGTTCTTTATAATTGATCGAAGCGGTTTCTATCTTAAGTGCATCAATACGTGTAGCAAGACCAAAGCGCAATAATGCCTGATGAGGATAGGTGCCCACACGGTTTTTGCCGTCATGCGGTAAGCCCAGGTCGCGGTATATCTGAAGCAATGCCTGCGACACTATCACACTATCGGCATGCAATGTATCGTTGAGCAGACTGTTGAACCGGACGCGGAAAAACTCCAGATCACGAATGTCTGCTTCAAACCGATCGTCTGCAAATCGCAGACTACGTGTAAATGCGGCTTCATTTAATAAAGGTTTAATGGCAAAACGGGCAATGGAAGCGCTTTGCGAGCTGGCATCGAGGCGGATGCTGTCGCCCTGCAGCCGGTATCGCCCATCTGCTGAAAGCCAGCTGACCTGATTTACCCGGGCCAGCAATTGCCGGGAGAAAAGAATTCGCGAAGCATCTTCGTTCGAGACACTGTCTATAGACAACTCATGCAGGTGCAGGTCTGCACCACTTATCCGCACCAGGTTGCTGGTGTCGCCATAGCGATAACTCAATATCTGCGCCTGGTTGATGAGTACCGAGTCCAGTTTTATTAGATTCAGATCTCCCAGTATCTGCTGGTAGATAGCGGGGGCAGGAGTATGGCGCAGACTGTCGGCGCCTTTGTTGGTGTAAAAAAGTTCGATCCGGGGTTCCTGCAGGCGTACATACTGCCCAATGAGTTCCTGTCCCAGTAAGGCGCGGGGAGTTTTTACCCCCGAAATGATCAATTTAGGAATTAAAATCCGCAATAACATACCTGGCGCCTTACCTGTAGTTGCCAGTTGCAGAAAACGGGTGCTGTCATAATTAAGCCGCAAATTGGTAACAGACAGGTGCCCGTTTACCTCATCCAGCACCAGCTTATCATAGCTGATGCGGTAAAGGCCGTTGCTCTTGCGGATTACCGTCGCCTCCAGTTGCTCTCTTACAATCTGCTTACGATAGATAAACCAGTAAAAAAGGCAGGCTCCAACGGCAGATAACAGTACCAGTCCCAGTACAACAAGGATTATTCGGCCCCGGCGGGTTTTTCTCGCATGGTGGAAACGCTGTTTGAGTGAACGCATACCGGAAACTAATCAATTATTATTCCATACGTGCCAACAGGCTTTAGCACTCTTTTTGTTTAGGCAATCTACTATCTTAGCATTACTATGCCCAGCTTTAACAACCGCATCAAGCAGATACTGCTCCTGTCAGTCATCCTGCTGCTCGTATACCTGGTGATCAAAGAGCTTTATTTATTTCTGCCCGGCGTACTGGGAGCCATCACCCTGTATATCCTTAGCCGGGCCAACTATTTTCAGTTGATCTTTCACCGGAAATGGAAAAAAGGCTGGACAGCCGGAATGTTTATTATTTATTACCTGATATTGATCGGCCTGCCTGTTTTTTTAGCTGTGACGCTCATTAGTCCTAAAATCAATTCGTTTCTCGCCGACCCGAATGCTACGATCAATGCAGCCAAATCGAGTATCAATACGATTCAGCAGCAGCTGGGATTTACCGTCGTATCCGAATCATCGCTAACCAGCTCATTAAGCAAACTTACTACCATAATTCCATCACTGCTTAATAGTACGGCCAACCTGATTACCAACCTGGCTATTATGCTGTTTGTATTATATCATATGCTGGTAAACGGTCGGGAGATGGAGCGTGTGCTCAACCGCATTATTCCATTGAAACAGGATAATATCAATATGCTGGCGCATGAGACCAAGAAAATGGTAAAAGCCAATGCGCTGGGTATTCCGCTTATTTCGCTGATACAGGGTGTAACGGCTGCATTGGGCTATTTCCTGTTTCAGGTACCCGAATGGGGATTATGGGGTTTTCTGACGGGCGTATTTGCCTTTTTCCCCGTCATTGGCACCATGGCCATCTGGGTGCCACTGGTTATTTATATGTATGCCTCCAGTACGGTGCCGCTGGCTACCGGTCTGTTGCTGTACAGTGTGATCGTAACCGGTAATGTGGATTATATTGCGCGTATCACCCTCTTAAAAAAGATGGGCGATGTGCATCCGGTAATCACGATCCTGGGCGTGATCGTGGGACTGGGTTTATTTGGTTTTATCGGATTGATCTTTGGTCCGCTTGTTATCAACTACATCATTCTTCTGTTCAATGTATATATGAATGAGTTTATTGATACGCCCCCGGGCGAATTGCCGCCGCAGCCACAGCCGGATGATTCGGGTGATCAATAGTATAAAAAAACCGGCCTGAAATGCGTTAATCGCTTTCAGGCCGGTTTTTTTATAACGAATCAGGTGCTTAGTTTCTGTTGAGCTTCGACAGCAGGCGCAGGATTTCGAGATACAACCACACAATTGTAACCAGTAAGCCAAATGCGCAATACCATTCCATGTATTTGGAGGCTTTCATTTCTGCACCGGTTTCGATGGTGTCGAAATTAAGAAGCAGGTTAAGCGCAGCCAGACACACCACCACTACAGAGAAGCCAATGCCCAAAGGAGTGGCGGCATTGGTAAATGCAGCAAAATTATAACCGGCAATCAGGAAAAAGATCCATTGTGCCAGGTAGAAAATACCAATGCTGATAGTTGCAATGGTAATGATTGCACGAAAACGCTGTGTTACACGGATAATACGGAAGCGATACAGCAGAAACATCACCAGCGTAACGATCAGTGTAAGACCAACTGCCTGCATAACCAGGCCGGGATATTTTGTCTGAAAAGCATAATCATAATAAGCCGAAACGGATCCAACAAACAGACCTTCGAGGATGCCAAATACGGGAGCCAGTACAGGCGACCATTGTTTTTTAAATGCCATGATCAGCGATACAGCCAGACCACCAAACACACCAACCAGCATTAGAGGCATGGGATTGCTGCCTTTATAAAACTGAGTCCAGGCAAAGAAGGTGCTGCCCAGCATAAGTACGAAAATGACACCAAACTTGTTGAGTGTACCTCTGATCGTCATTACCTGATCTTCGGCGAGGCCCTGGAAGATGGTACCTTCAAAAGATTTTTCCTGCAGCGCAGGGTTACCTGATTTGAATAAAGCCATAGTGGTTTGTTTTTTTCAAAAATAACTAATGAAACCGGTTCTGAAAAGAAGGGCGGCCAAATAGATGACCGCCCTTTGTTAATTATCTCTAAAAAATTGACTATTAATAGAATAGAGCTATTTTTAGCCTGACTTTTCAGCTGTTTAACATTGTTGTTGTTAATAATACCAGCGCACAAATGCCTCCATAGCTGCATAATGGGTAAGTCCCAGATCGGCATAGAGTGCCGCGGTTGCAGCATTGCGCTCCTCGGCTCTTTGCCAGAACTCTCTCGAATCGCTGCCCTGAAAGGGTACCATATCTTTCTGCGACTGGTGAATAAAGATGCCAAAACGTTTTTTCAGTACCTGGTCGGGACTCATAGGAATAGCCATCTCGATCTCTTCAATGCTCCATTCCTGCCAGGCACCTTTGTACAGCCAGAGCCAGCAGTCCTGAATCCAGGGATCTCCGGCGGCCTTAATGCGTTTAAGCGCTTCGAGTACTACGTTGAAGCAAACGATATGTGTACCATGCGGATCAGCAAAGTCGCCGGCGCAGTATACCTGCTGGGGTTTGATTTCGCGCAGCAATTCAATAGTGAGCTTAACGTCTTTTTCTCCCATTGGCTTTTTCTCGATTGTACCTGTTTCATAGAAAGGCAGATTCATGAAATGAATATTTTCATCTTTCAGCCCTACATAACGACAGGTTGCTTTTGCTTCGCCACGGCGAATAAGGCCCTTTATGGCGCGAATGGTAGGCGTGTCAATCTGGTTTGATTTTTTTGAGGCCAGAAACTTACGCGCATTGTCAAGGATTTTACCGGATTTGCTGGTGTCGATGCCGGCAATCTCTTCAAAGCCTACAGCAAAGTCAAGAAAGCGCGTTACAAATTCATCTGTAACGGCAATATTGCCCGATGTCTGGTAAGCTACATGCACATCATGCCCCTGATCGTGCAGACGCTGGAATGTACCACCCATGCTGATGATATCGTCATCGGGGTGAGGGGAGAAGATGATAACTCTTTTGGGATAGGGCTCACTGCGTTCAGGGTGGTTGGGGATAACTGCATTGGGTTTACCACCGGGCCATCCTGTGATGCTGTCGCGCAGCATATAATAGACTTGCAGGTTTATTTCATAGGCATCGCCTTTTTCAACCAGCAGATCGCCGAGGCCATATTCATTATAGTCTTTATTGGTAAGACTGAGAACCGGTTTTTTGAGTTTAAGCGCCATATGCACCACTGCTTTTTTGATCATGAGTGGTGTCCATTCGCAATCGCCCGTAAGCCAGGGTGATTTGAACCGCGTAAGCTCGGCTGCGGCAGATTCGTCGATATAGAATGTAACCTGGTCATGATTCTGCAACAGCGAAGCCGGCACATGTTCGGTAGAATCTTCTTCAACCGCTTCCTTGATTACAGGAGCCTTATTGGGACCCCATGCCATGAGTGCAATACGCTTGGCCCTGAGAATGGTGCTGATGCCCATCGTAATGGCCAGACGGGGTACTTCAGATATATTGGCAAACTCATACGCATTGGCAATACGGGTAGAGTTATCGAGTGTGATGAGGCGGGTACGCGAGTTGATGCCAGAACCGGGTTCGTTAAACCCGATGTGTCCATTGTTGCCAATACCCAGTATCTGCAGATCAATGCCACCAGCTTTTTCAATCATCTGTTCATATTCCTGGCAATGTGATTTGATCTTGTCTTTGCTGATTTGCCCGTTTGGAATATGAATATTAGCGGGTTTGATGTCCACATGATCAAAAAGGTGGGTATTCATAAACCGGCGATAGCTCTGCAATGCATCATTGTCGATGGGATAGTATTCATCGAGATTGAATGCAATTACATTTCTGAAGCTCAGTTTCTCTTCGCGGTGCATACGAACCAGCTCTGCATACACTGTTTTGGGTGATGAGCCGGTTGCGAGCCCCAGTACACAGGGTTCTTTCTTACGTTGTTTTTCTTTGATCAGTGCAGCTATTTCCCGTGCGAGGGCGATGGAGCCCTGTTTGATATCGGGAAAAATCTTAACGGGAATTTTTTCAAAACTGTCTGACAGATCAATGGAAGGTGCCTTTTTTGCCATGCTATTGGTTAATGTCTGATTGAATGAGTTCAAAGATATTAAAATGTGTCGCCCGCTGAGCAGTAAATCGTTTGCACAATTTTACAGTGACGTAACTGCCCGGTTTGTAACGTGGCTTATTTAACTGAAAATTGCAGCCGGAGCGATTTAACCGACTGGTAAAAAAGGTTGCGGGCAACCTGGTAGTTGATATTCATGACCTCGCTGATCTCTTCATAACCAAGTCCCTGGTAAATGCGCAGATAAATGATTTCTTTCTGGCGGGCCGGCAGGCTGTCAATAGCCTCCTGAATCTGCCTGGTACGCTGGGCATCTTCTTCGCCCCGTACAATAAAATGCTCATGCGGAAGGGTAAAAGGAATCTGATCGGGTGAGTTGAGGCGTTGCGCCTGCTGGTTTTGCAGCCTGATCTGCCGAAACAATTTGTATTTAAGTGCCTTGAAAAAATAGGCTTTTACCGATTGTACCGGGGTGGTGGAGCGGCTCTGCCAGCATTCAATAAAGAGATCCTGGATGGCGTCTTCCAGCATTTCCCGATCTGTGCATATTTTTGAACCAAACTGGGTGAGAACGGGATAGTAGCGGCGGAAAAGGTTGTCAAAAGCTTCCCTGTCACCCTTTTTGAAGGCGTTCCACCAGTCTATATCATCGCGGTAGTCGTTCAAATGCAGTTGTTTAAGCCCGATTGCGGTTTTTTGCAGCGTGTAAACTACAAATAAAAAATCTTTCGTATAACATTACAAAAAAAGCATACAGGCACTTATAGACATTAAATTGTGGATAATATGAATAAAGTGTTTCACCAGGTAGAGGATGTGCTGGCAGACGAGGAGTTCAGAGCCTGGTATTTCAGGCAATCACCAGAAGCTGTACAGGAATGGGAGCAATGGGTAAAAGGGAATCCACAGTATACCACGCTGATCGGAGAAGCCGTTGCATTTATGCAGGCAATGCCGCGCGAACGGGTCATGAGGGCCGAAGCCGATACCGAAAAACAATTACAGGAGCTTACAAAACGGATCAGCGAAACAACACAGGTGCCGGCAATTCCCGTACAAAGAAGAACCTACCGCATTTTCTGGCAGGCTGCGGCGGCTGTATTATTACTGGCAGGAGTCTTTGGTATATGGAAATGGCTAACCCCTGCCGCAACATCGCTACAAACTGCCTACGGACAAACGATCAGTCAGGCATTACCTGATGGCTCAGATCTGTTATTAAATGCCAACAGCCAGGTTAAATTGGGGAAATCATGGAATAATGGAAAGGATCGTGAACTCTGGCTGGATGGAGAAGCTTTTTTCAGCGTAAAAAAAACGCCGGAAAAAAGCCGCTTTATCGTACATGCCGGTACTGCAAGGATTGAGGTTACCGGTACGCAGTTCAATGTAAAAAGCCGTCATAATAAATTGTCGGTTTACCTCGCAGAAGGCGGGGTAAAAGTGCACACAAGCGCCGGTAAAGTAATATCTTTAAAACCCGGGGATTATCTGGATTTGGAAAAAGGAGAGACTGTAAGCCAGCCATCCAGTCAGGAAGATATACTGGCCTGGCGGGATAACCGGCTTTCGTTCAACAATACTTCTTTGGCAGAAGTGGCGCAGGTGATCAATGATTATTATGGAACAAAGGTGATAGTGAAGGATGAAGAATTGAAGCATGTTTCACTTACGGGCATATTACCCAACGATAAACTGGATAATCTGCTTGAAGCCATTAAAGAAGCATTAAATCTGAAGATAACCCGCACGCAGGATACCATCCTGATAGAAGCGGGTAATCCATAAGCAGCTGGCTCCGGAAACAACTGCGTATGAGTCTTGTCTGTGCTATGCTAAAGCGCAGCACTTCACTAATAGTGCTGGTACTGTCCATGCAATTTGCCATGGCACAGCAGTCTGGTGCAAAAAATAATTCTGCTGCTTCTCTCCGCCGCTCATCTGCTGATACGGCTGGCCGTCAGCCCCTACTCACAGTATTGAAAGCCCTCAATCAATCGAAAGGGATATTCTTTTTATATGCAGAAGAGAATATGAGTCAGCGTCTGGTCAACGCTCCAACCCGCCTCGATGGTGACCTCGATCAGCTGCTTGCCGGCGTATTGCGCAATACAGGACTTAAGCATAAACGTATTTCTCCCAATACGGTTGTCATTCTCAATAATGACGATAAAGGCTCACGCGGCGAGGTGTATTATCGCGCTGATATTGCCGGCGACATCAATGAGAATCCCGGCATTACAGTCTCCGGAAAAGTGTCCAATACAGACGGACTACCGCTTCCTGGCGCTACCATCCTGATTAAAGGAACGACCAAAGGAGCTACGGCCAACTCGCGTGGTGAGTTTTCGGTGACGCTCCTGCCGGGACAGGTGCTGCAGATAAGTTCCATCGGATACCGCAACATGGAACTACCGGTGCAGCGCGATAAATATGTGAATGCAGTATTGCAGCAGGCCGAAGCCGAAATGAGTGAGGTAGTGGTGACTGCACTGGGTATTACAAAAGAGCAGCGAAGTATCGGCTTTTCTGCCACACGGCTCACGGACGATGTGTTTACACAGGCCCGTGAAATAAATCTGGGTAATGCCCTGGCCGGATTGGTTGCCGGCGTTAACAGCAGCGCACCCCTTACCGGACCCGGAGGCTCTTCGCGGGTTACCATACGGGGCAATTCATCTCTCTCTTTCGACAATCAGCCATTGTATGTGGTCAATGGTATTCCTATTAATAACGATAACCTGGGCAGTGCTGCCAAATATGGCGGTGCCGATTTCGGGGACGGTATTGTAAGTATTAATGCAGATGATGTAGATGAGATTACCGTATTAAAAGGAGGTGCCGCCGCAGCACTCTACGGACAAAGAGGAAGAAACGGAATCATTCTCATCAGTACCAAAAAAGGCAAACCATCGCGCGAACTGGGTGTGGAATGGAACAGCAATTTTGTAACGGACCATATCAACGACTTTACCAACTGGCAGCAGCAATACGGGCAGGGCTTTCAGGGCAATAAGCCGGTCGACCGGACATCGGCTCTCATGAGTGGTTTGTACGCCTGGGGAGCGAAACTGGATGGCTCACCCGTGCCTGTTTTTGATGGGTCCCTGCATCCCTATTCACCGGTGAGCGGGGGCAATCTGCGTTCGTTTTATAAAACCGGTATTACTGCTGCCAATACGATCGGACTTTCGGGAGGAAATGATGCAGCACGTTTCAGAGTCTCGCTGGGCGATCTGCGTAGCCAGTCTGTTTATCCCCAAGCCGGGTTTAACCGGCAAAATATACAGACCGATCTTCAATATCGTATTTCTGATGAGTGGAGCGGATTTACCAATATCTCTTATATAAGAGAAGTAGGTAAAAACCGGTCTAACCTGAGCGATGCGCCAGGCAACGGAAATTTTGCCATCCTCTTTTTACCACCCAATGTAAAAGCCGGCTACCTGGCACCAGGTTACGATGCCGGCGGACATGAAACTCAGTTCAACGATAATGCTTTTAATACCAACCCGTACTTTGCTTCCGCGCGTTTCAGCAACGATACCTATCGCGACAGGGTGATGGGAGTAACCAGCCTCCGTTATCAGCCCTTCAGTTGGCTATATGTACAGGGCCGGCTTACGCACGATTTCTTTTCGTTCAATGCCTCTTCACTCACACCTGTGGGCACCGCCTATAAACCAACCGGCACTGTTAATCTTGAGCGTTCCTATACCTATAACGAAACCAATGCAGATCTGTTGCTGGGCGCTAAACGGTCATTGGGCAAAAAAATGCAGATAAATGTAGTGGCGGGAACAAACCTGCTCCGCATGCGGGCGCGGGTGCTGGATGTGTCTTCAGACGGGCTGTCATTCCCGTTTATCTATAATCCCGGTTCTGCGAATACGCCATCGCCCAATCTGGTGACACCGCGCAAGGAAGTGCATTCTGTTTATGGAGCAGTAGAACTTTCCTATCGTGAGCGGCTTTTTTTAAGTCTTACCGATCGCAACGACTGGTCAAGCACATTACCCGCAGGTAAAAATTCCTATAATTATCCTTCGGCCAGTCTGTCGTGGCTGTTTAACGGATCACGCAAAGGTGAAACAGTGACAAATAACTGGTTTACCTCAGGCCGGTTGCGGGCAGCTTATTCGATGGTGGGGGGTGATGCTCCCATCTTTTCTACCAGACAGTATTACAGCATTATTGGTGAAATCAATGGTGCTCCTATTGGTAATATCGGCAGCGAAATACCCAATCAGGCATTAGAACCATTAAAGGTGAAAGAGGCTGAACTGGGTGCTGAGTTTAATTTTTTCAATAACCGGTTACGGCTTGATGTTGCCTGGTATAACAAACATACGCTGAATGATATTGTAGCGGCTACCGTATCCAGTACTGCAGGTTATTCCTCAGCTCTGCTCAATGTAGGACGCATCCGTAATCGGGGTGTTGAGTTATTGCTGGCTGGCACACCGCTGCAGCGGGGGGCTTTTAGCTGGAAAACTGCTGTCAATTTTGCTCACAACCAAAACCGTATTATCCGCCTGGCACAAAAACAATCATCGATGCAGGTGATGAATGGAGAGTCACGTACAGAGCGCGGTTTTATTCAGCATATAGTGGGGCTGCCTTTTTCGCAGATCATGGTATATGGTATCAAAACCAATGCAAAAGGACAACCCGTGCTCGGCGCAAACGGTCTGCAACCCGGCGATGCGCTGGTACCTATGGGCACGGGCGTGCATCCGGTTACCGGAGGCTGGAGCAATGAGTTGCGCTGGCGCAAATTTCAATTCAACTTCCTGATCGATTATAAATTCGGTGCTTCACTGTACTCAGGTACCAATGCAACGGCTATACAAAGAGGACTGCATCCGCTCACACTGGAAGGACGTGAAACGGGGGTAGTGGTAAAAGGAGTGGATGCCCAGGGGCAGGACGTTGAAAAAACGATCCCCGCCCAACAGTATTATGAGTCGTTGTACCGCATATCGGCACTCCATGTATATGATGCAGGATTTGTCAAATTCAGATCGGCCAGTATTGGCTGGCGTCATACGCTCAGGTTGATCCGTAAGAAAGAAGCCAGCCTGCAGGTATCGCTGGTAGCACGTAATCTGTTTTATATTTATAAAGCAACGCCGCATATTGACCCCGAATCAAATTATTCAAACGGTAATGCACAGGGGCTCGAATATGCGGCCATGCCCAGTGTACGATCCTGGGGTATAAATCTTCAATTGCGTTTTTGATGAAGGGTGGAAAAATATATACTCTTTTTTGCAGGCCAATGCCGCTGATCGTGGCATTGATTGTGCTGCTGCAAACCAGCTGTACCCGCCGGTTTGATGAAATCAATACCGATACAGGCAAACTTACGGCCGATCAGTACACTGCCGAGTATAGTCTTACCCGTGCCCAGCTTGAGTATACCGGCAATAGTGATTACAGTTATGAAACATGGCGGGTAAATATTATTTACTGCGGAATGATGATGCAGCAACTGGCTAATACCAGCTGGTATGCAGGCGATAAATATATTCAGCATGATGGATGGTCGTCTTCATATTTTGATGTGGCATTTAAGGATCAGGTAAAATATGTGGTGGACCTGCTGAAGGCAAGCCAGCCACATGAAGAACTTTCTAATCTCTACCAGATAGGACGCATCATGCGGGTGCTGGTGGTACACCGGCTGACTGATTTGTATGGCGATATTCCCTATACTGAGGCGGGACTGGGCTATTACGGACGCATATTCACCCCGCGATACGATGATCAGCAAAGCATCTACCTCAACATGCTGCAGGAACTGGATGAGGCCGCACAGCTGCTTGACCCGGCCAAACCTGCACCTGGTAACGGAGATCTGATCTACCGCGCAGCGCCGGATGCTTTGCTGAAATGGAAAAAACTGGCGTATTCCCTCATGTTGCGCCTGGGCATGCGCCTGGTGAAAGTAAATGAGCAGCTGGCAAGACAATGGGTGGAAAAGGCCTATGCGGGCGGCGTGATGAATGCTGTTGGCGACAATGCCTATATCAAACACAGTACCAGCGGAGGCCGTACTACAGTCAACCGCAACAGCAATATTCTGGGAGGGGAGTGGAATGCAACCGGGTGGGATCGCTCGGGCAATGCCAAACGCGAAGTGTTTCTGAGCAAAACCCTTATTGATTTCTTATATACAAAACACGATCCGCGATTGCCCTGGATGGCGCAGTTGAGAGGGGATGGAAATACGGATCCCGATCGTCAGCAGGGACTGCCCAACGGATATGATCAGAATGGCGGCTCTACCGATATCAGCAGGAGACCTGACTATCCTGGTTCGCTGGATGGCTATTCCACCATCCGGGGCGATGTCTGGCTAAAACTGGATGCGCCTACACTGCTTGTCAGTTATGCGCAGTGTGAGTTGCTGCTGGCCGAGGCAGCACTTCGCGGCTGGCAGGTGGGGGCTAGTGCAGCCACACATTACAATAATGGTGTTACCGCAGCTATGCGCCAGCTTTCGCTGTATGAGCCATCAGCGGTTATCGGCGATGCTACGATAGCCGAGTATTTATCAGAAAATCCTTTTACGGGCGCAAATGGGATGGAGCAGATCAACCAGCAATACTGGCTTAGCTGCTTCCTCGACTGGTATGAAGCCTGGGCCAACTGGCGCAGGACAGGTTATCCGCAACTGGTGCCGGTAAATTATGTGGGTAATGCTACCGGTGGACAAATACCGCGGCGCATGCTCTATCCTTCTTCCGAAGCGGCCGTCAATGAGGCCAATTACCTGGCAGCCATCAGCCACCAGGGGCCCAATACATTTCTTACCCGGGTATGGTGGGATAAGGAGTAAGTAATAAGTAATAAGTAATAAGTAGTAAGTAATAAGTGAAAGGCCACCTGGGTTGGTTGGTATCGAAATAGTGTAAAACTGTAATTCAAAATCCGTATCTGCTGGGATTGAATTATTGAACACATATTTTAACCGATACCGGCCTAATTTACTTCCAGCTCATCTACAAACAACCAGGCTTTATGACCGGCACCGGCCTGTCCGTCGCCGATAAGCCCATGGTTTTTGATCAGCACTTTTACATAACGTGCTTTCTGCGGTGCAAAACTTACACCTACGGTTTTAAGCGGAGTAACCTGAACAAACATACTGGCGGTGCCTGCTTCACGATAGGACGAGCCATCGTCAGAAAGCCAGACCGTAATGGACTGCGGACGATAAATCCAGCTGCCATTCTGCTCCAGGATATGGGCTATTACTTCTTTTACTTCGGTTGCATTACCCAGATCAATGACGGCTTCGCAATCATCTCCTTCGAATCCCAGAAACTCTTTTGAACGTGCCAGGCCTTTTGTATTCTGAATACCATTGACAAGCGTAAACGCACCATCGCCGGGATAACTGCGCCCGGGCTGATAGGTGAGTTGTATTGGCTTGCCGGTAGCTTTATTGAATTTGAATTCCTGCACCACTGCATTGCCCATGGTGCCATTGGGAGCAACGCTGCGTGCGGTGATCGTAAGACTTTGCTGTACGGCAATCGGAGCTTTATAGGCAGCCCAGGCTTTGGCCGGCGCCTGCCCGTTTTTCTGAACCAGGTAGCTTATTTTGGCGCCAGCCTGTTTGGTGGCAAGTTTCCAGGTGAGGCCTTTATAGTCAGCCGCTGGCTGCACAGTGGCCTGCAGATCGAAATAAGCTTTGCTGTAATTGGCCTTCCACAGGTCATACCGGCGAAACTGTGTTTGCAGTCTTTTCTCAAAACTATCCCAGTTGCGGTTTTCTTTCGATGACCATTGTACTTCCGATAAAGCACTCATGCGGGGAAACACCATGTATTCTACTTTACGGGGATTCTTGATATACTCCGTCCACAGGTTGGCCTGTGCTCCCAGAATATATTTGCCTTCGTCTGCGGTAAGTGCAGCCGGTATGGGTTCGTAGCTGTACACTTTTTGTACTGTAGTAAAGCCACCAATCGTCACCGAGTCTTCCTGCTCGCTTTGTGTATGGTCAAAATACATCCAGCCGCCGGGAGTCATTACCACATTATGTTTTTGTTTAGCCGCTGTAATGCCGCCTTCTTCACCACGCCAGCTCATGACAGCAGCATTGGGTGCGAGGCCGCCTTCCAGTATTTCGTCCCAGCCAATGATGCTGCGTCCCTTGCTATTGAGGTATTTTTCCATGCGCTGAATGAAATAACTCTGCAATTCATGTTCATCCTTCAGATTGTGATCGCGCATGCGTTGCTGGCATTGCGGACAGCGCTTCCAGTTCGACTTGGGGCACTCATCGCCACCCACATGCAGGAGCTTACCGGGAAACAGTTCCATTACTTCGTCCATTACATCCTGCAAAAATTCGAACGTGGTTTCTTTTCCGGCACAAAACACATCATCAAATACGCCCCAGGTTTGCTGTACCTGTTTGCCGGTTGTATCACCTGCCCAGGCACAGTCTGCCGGATGCTGTGTTGATTCGGAAGGAAAGCAGCTGAGAATCGGATAAGCTGCAATAGCCGCCGAAGCATGTCCGGGAAGTTCTATTTCGGGTACTACTGTAATAAAACGCTGAGCGGCGTAGGCTACGATATCTTTGATTTCATCCTGTGTATAGTATCCGCCATAGCGTTGTTCATCATTGCCTGTGCCTGGATACCGGCCAATGATGGTGCCATTACGAAAACCACCGATCTGAGTAAGGCGCGGATATTTTTTTATCTCTATGCGCCATCCCTGGTCATCAGTCAGATGCCAGTGGAAATAATTCATTTTATGCAGCGCGAGATAGTCGATATATTTTTTTATAAAAGCGATGGGAAAGAAATGACGGCCTACATCGAGGTGCATGCCGCGATAGGCAAACCGGGGCGCATCTTTTACCGTAACCGAGGCAATTTTGAGACTGGCCGCTTTTTGAACGGGCAACAGTTGAATCAATGTCTGAATGCCCTGAAAAGTGGCTGCATACGAATCACCTTCTATGCGTACCCCCTGCGGACCAGAGATCAGCTGATATCCTTCAACGGCAGGAGCCTGAATGAATTTGCGCGTAGTAAGTACAATACTGTTGGCCGCAGCTTTATTCTTAACCGCCAGTTGAAACCCGTATATCTGTTTCAGATAGTTGTTAAAAAAAGAAGCCGAAGACTCATCGCCGGCATCGGTTACCACCAGTGCCGTATTTTTTGTGATCACAAATGCTCCCTTATGCTGCTCCAGAGATACTGGCTGGGGAATAATGCTGACCGTTTGGGCATAACTGCCCGCCACCACAGTAAGAAGGATAAGACCGAAGATCAGACGCATGATAAAGAATTTTGAATACAGGGGCAATTTAGGCGAAAATAGTTGACAGTTGACAGTTAACAGATGACAGTGTTTAAAGAGTCGTCTATCCACTTGTTAACTGTCAACTGTTAACTGTCAACTGTTAACTGTCAACTGTCCACAGTCTACTGATTCATCACCGGCAAACTGATATAGCTGCTATTGCGGCTGTCGTGATACAGTTTGATCGTATTTTTCTGAAAATCTTTTTCATCCATATTGGCAATGGTGCCAAACTTGTTGGGGTTGCGGTCAACCAGCGGGAACCAGCTGCTTTGTACCTGTATCATGACCCGGTGTCCTTTCTTAAAGGTGTGTGCCACCTCGTTGAGTTTGAAGTTTACCTTTTCGATTTTATTGGGTACAAATGGCTCGGGTTTACTAAAGCTGTTGCGGAATTTACCTCTGAATACTTCGGCCCGTACCATTTGCTGATAGCCGCCCATTTGCGTGGGACGCTGGCCCTGTTGCGTGGCAGGCAGGCTCGAAGGATCGGGCCATACATCAATAAGTTTTACGATGAAATCAGCATCGGTACCGGTCATCGATACCAGCAGGTTGGCCACGATTTCGCCTGTGAGGGTGAGGTCGCTGCTGAGTGTGTCTGTTTCAAATACCAGCACATCCGGGCGACGCGCGGCGAACCGCTGATCTTCCACCATATATTCGTTATTACGTCCGCCTGAAGTAACTGCTGTATAGGGTACAGGTTTGGCGGGATCACTTATATAGCTGCTAAAACCGCCATTGGCTGCGGGTTTGCCGGTGCCAAGACCACCTGCTGGCTGGAGATAATACGGAGTGGGTGTGCTGCCGGCCGGAGGCCAGGTACTGTATTGTTTCCATTGATTACTGCCTGTTTCATAGACCGTGGCTTCTGACAGTTGAAAGCTGCCCTGATCTTTGAGATAATAGTTGAAGAACGGCGTTTCAATTTCATCCTGGTAGTACTGGTTGAGGTTGGTGCCAAACTGGTAAGTACCAAAAGAAGTCCAGCTGGGAGCCGACCAGGCGCCATGCGTCCAGGGACCCATTACCAGGCGGCTGTTGTTGCCGGGTGATAATTTTTCAATAGCGGCATAGGTTTTTAATGCACCAAACAGATCTTCGGCATCAAACCAGCCACCTACCAGCAGTACGGCAGGTTTGATATTACTCAGGTGCTGGCGGATATTGCGTGATTGCCAGAATTCGTTGTAGGTGTCATTTTTTACCGTCTGACGCCAGATGCTGTTGCTGTCACGGAAAAAGGCTTCATTGTTTACATTTTTCAACGGACCCATTTTCAGGAAATACTGATAGGCATCTGAATAACGGGCACGGAAAAAAGGAGTATAACTTTCTCCATTTGCTGCTTTCGGGCCATCAAAACCACTGTAGAAACTAAAATTGTCCAGCAGAAAAAAGGCACCGTTGTGATAACAGTCATCGCCAATAAACTCATCCGACATGGGAGCTTGCGGACTCACGGCTTTCAATGCCGGGTGTGCGGCGGGTAATGACGCCGTGGAGTAGAAGCCGGGAAATGAAATACCATACTGACCCACGCGGCCGTTGTTGGGTGTATTGGCCAGCAACCACTCAATAGTATCGTAGGTGTCGCTTGATTCATCTACGTCTTTATTGCTCTTTTTGTTGGCGATAAAAGGAGTCATTTCGCGAAAGCTGCCTTCGCTTTTATAACGGCCACGCACATCCTGATACACAAAGATGTAACCGGCTTTCATGAGCTGTGTGTTGGGGCCAAGGCGCTGGCGGTACTGATCGGCGCCGTAGGGGCGTGAGGAGTAGGGGCTGCGTTGCATCAGAATAGGGTACTTGCCCGATTCGCGTGGTGTATAAATAACAGTAAAGAGCTTTATGCCATCACGCATGGTGATGAATACTTCCGATTTGGTAAAGTTTTGACGTACCCAGCCAGTGTCGGGGGCAGACTGTGCAAAGCCCGCGAAGGGCAGGAAAAGAAGAATGAGTCGTGCAATGAAAATGCGCATGTAACTTGTTTTATAAATGTGAACGGGTTGATTATTTTACTACAGGTAATACAATACTACTGGCTTCAAAAATTCGGATGGTTGATAGCTTAAAGTCTTCCGGTTTCGCTGTATAAATATTGACAAATTGTTGGGGATTGCGGTCGGCAAGCGGAAACCAGCTGCTTTGTACCTGTATCATCAGCCGGTGGCCTTTGCGGAAAGTGTGGGCAACATCAGGCAATTCGAATTTCACCGTTTCAGTCTTGCCCGGTTTGAAGGCTACGGGTTTTTCAAAGCTCTGCCGAAAGCGTCCCCGCATGATTTCGCCGCGTACCAGCTGCTCATAACCGCCCATGGGGTAGGAGCCACCGGCGGTACGGCCGGCCTGGGGTGCGTCGCCGGGGTAACTGAAGTTGTCGGGAAAGACATCAATCAGCTTTACAACAAAGTCGGCATCGGTGGTGCTGATGCTTACCCTGAGGTCGGCAGTTAGCGGACCGGCCAGGGTCAGGTCTTCGTCAAGCGGTGCCGTTACATAGGTAAGTACGTCGGGGCGGCGATGGGCAAAGCGCTGATCATCGGTCATGTATTCGCGCGTACGGCCAAAGTGTACATCTTCAGTATACGGAACGGGATGAGCGGGATCGCTGATATACTCTCTGTAAGCATTGCTGCTGCCACCGGCATTCCAGCTCAGGTTGCCGTTGGCCTGCAGATAGAGCGCGGTTGGTGTCATGTTTTGCGGAGGCCACTGCGGCAATTGCTTCCAGCTGTTTTCGCCGGTAAAGAAAATAGTGGCTTCCGGCAATGCCGGATCATCTCCTTTCCCTTTGAGATAGTAGTTGAAAAAAGGAATTTCGATATTGTTTTGATAATCGAAAGCTGTGTTGCGGCCAAAACGCACATTACCCAGGCGGCTGCCGTCGCGGCTGGCCCACTGACCATGGTACCAGGGACCCATTACGATTTTGTTGTTGGTAGCAGGGCTTTGTTTCTCGATTGCTTTATAGAGGTTCCAGGCGCCGTAGCAATCTTCGGCATCAAATAATCCACCCACTACAAGCATGGCAGGTTTTACATCATACATGGCCACTCTTGCATTGCGGGCCTGCCACCACTCGTCGTAGTTGGGATGGGCATACAATTCTTTCCAGAATTTTATGCTGTCGCCCATATAATCGGCCAGTTGCTGCAGTGTGCCGGCCTCGAGGTAGAATTTGTAGTTGTCTCTGACTTTGAAATCAAATCCTTTAGGTCCTATTTTGGTCGGCTGGGGACGGGGTTTGCCAAAGCCGGAATAAAAGCTGAATCCATCCATCTGGAAAAAAGCTCCGTTATGATGAAAGTCATCGCCCATAAACCAGTCGGTAACGGGGGCCTGCGGACTCACGGCTTTCAATGCAGGGTGACCCGAGGCGGCAGCCATGGTGGAATAAAATCCGGGATAAGAGATGCCGAATACACCCACATGCGCATTATTATTGGGCAGGTTGTTGACCAGCCAGTCAATAGCATCGTAGGTGTCACTGGCCTCATCAATATCCGTGTTGCCTTTTTTGTTTTTATTGAATGGCCGAACGTCTTCAAATTGTCCCTCGCTCATCCAGCGGCCGCGTACATCCTGGATGACGATGATGTAGTTTTCGCGCAGGTAATACTTCCAGTGATTCATCCAGAAGGCTCTGAACTGGTCTTCGCCATAGGGTGAGCAACTGTAGGGAGTGCGGTTCATGAGGATGGGGTGTTTCTCGCTGGCATCTTTGGGGAGATACACGGCAGTAAAGAGTTTTACGCCATCGCGCATCGGAATGTATAGCTCCTTTTTGGTATAATGCTCACGAATCCAGGCACTGTCCTGCTCATGCTGGGCTACCAGGACCAGGGGCAGCAGGAAAAACAACAGATAGAAGAGGGATCGTCTCATACAATTATTAGATTTGGCCTTTAAAAGTAACGTAAACCACCGGAAACGGCCGGGCAACAACCGAATAATTATGAACAATCAACAGCAGCTCATCGAAACCTTCTATTCAGCATTTAACCGCCTTGACCATGCGGCCATGAATGCCTGTTACAGTAAGGATATCGTTTTTAATGATCCTGTATTTGGTGTACTGCAGGGCGATGAGGTGCGGGCAATGTGGGAAATGCTGTGTGGGGCCGCCCGGGATTTTTCGGTTTCCTATGGCCCAATTGAATTGCTCGATGAAGAATATGCCACCTGCCAGTGGACCGCAACCTATACCTTTTCGCGTACCGGCCGCAAAGTAGTCAATAAGGTAAAAGCCTATATGAAGTTCAGCGACGGAAAGATTGTGGAGCACAGCGATGCTTTTCGGTTAAGCACCTGGATAGGGCAGGCCCTGGGCTGGAAAGGTCAGCTGTTTGGCTGGACAGGATTTATGAAAAGAGCCGTGCAGAAGCAGGCGAGGAAAGGACTGGAGAGGTATATGCAGGAAAAAAAGTGAGGTCTTGATGTGCTGATGTGCTAATGTGCTGATGAGGGAACAGTCACCTGAACAGGAATACCAAATAATGAACGAAATGAAAACTGCCGGCGTAGCCGGCAGTTCACTTTAACATCACAATAATATTGATTCTCTAAGTAATAAACGATAGCTCAAGCCGAGTTCCATCAGCACATCAGCACATTAGCACATCAGCACATCACTCTTCGAGTATTCCATATTTTCCCGCATTCACATCTGTAATCGCCTGTTCGACTTCTTCCCAGGTATTCATCAGGAAGGGGCCATACTGGGCGATGGGCTCATCGATTGGTTCCCCGGAGAGAACCAGGATGACGGCATCGGCAGAAGCTTCTATGTTTACCATTTCTCCATCGTTTTTAAACAATATGAAATGGTCGGCAGGTACAGAGCTGCCATTTATGTTGGCTTCGCCGGCAACGATCAGCATACCTGTATTGTAATGGGCAGGCAGATCCAGGTCAAGCCGGGCGCCTTTTTTCAAACGCAGGTTGTATACATGCATGGGCGTAAAAGTGCTGGCAGCTCCCTTTGCGTTTGCGTAAGAGCCGGCAATGACTTCCACTTCGCCCTTGTCGTCAGGCAGGGGCACCCGCACCAGTTTATCAACACTCAGTTCCTGGTATTTGGGCGCAACAGTTTTGTATTTCGCCGGCAGGTTTACCCATAACTGAACCATTTGAAATGGTCCGCCCTGGCGGCTGAATTCTGCTTCATGGTATTCTTTATGCAGCAGACCCGATGCAGCTGTCATCCACTGTACTTCACCTTCGCCAATGATACCGCTGTTGCCCGCACTATCGTGGTGAGCAATACGGCCATGATAGGCGATAGTAACGGTTTCAAAACCGCGATGCGGGTGTACACCCACTCCGCGCGGTTCTTTACGGGGCGAAAAATCCATGAGGGCGTTGTAGTCGAGCAGGAAAAACGGGCTCATTCTTTTTTTGCCAATCAGCCCGTTGTCAGGAAAAAAACTATGAACCCTGAATCCATCACCCACCATATGCGGAGGGGGAGGAGCCAGTACAGTTTCAATTGTTTTTTGCAGTTTCATATCGTGTTCTCCTTTTTTTACAAACGATGTTTATAAGGTTGCCGGTTCCTTTACCAGGCGTTCGGCCAGCCACAAAAACTCTTTAACAAAATTGTGCACGTTGTGCGTAAACGCCTCATCGATTAACTCGCCGGTTTCACTAAACTTACGGTCTACATGTGGTACAGCCAGCATATAGGGTGATGCGATGCCAAACAGCGCAGGTATCAGTAAAAGCATTTGCTGTGTAGCACGGATGCCCCCCAGCGCACCGGTGGATGCTGTTACAATACCAAAGGGCTTATGGTGTTGTTTTGGGAAATGGTCCAGCAGATTTTTCAAAGCAGCAGAATAACTGCCATTATATTCCGGTGTAACCAGTATAAACGCATCGGCGGCAAAAATGCGCTGACTCAGTGGACGAAAAGCTTCGGGCGTTTTTTCCGCATTGAGAAAAACTGATTCAAGCGGCGGAAGGTTCCATTCATACAAATCGATCACACCCACTTCATGATCTGTATTGGTGCTCAGCCATTGTTGCAAATGCAGGGCCACACGACGCGATGTGCTGTGCTCACGGGGACTGCCTGCCAGTATTTCGATACGCATTTTCAATTTATTTAGTACAAAATTACAAAATCAATGTTTAAACATCAAAATATATTCCTAACTCTTATTCCGGCAATTCTGTCAGCATAAGCCGGGCTACTGTCTGTCCGATAGTAGCAGAATTTGGGAGCAATAAAGTGACCCGTGGTTTATCTTATTGAAAAGGAAAAGATTAACTTAGGCGCCTAAAGCAAAACAATGGTTAATCGCAGAAAGTTCATCTTATCATCTTTGTTTAGCTCGGCCGCCGTGCTGGCAGGTCGCAGCAGTATGGGTCAGGGTACTGTAGCTGGGGTAAAAGGGCAGCCGGTTGTCATTTCAACCTGGGATGCCGGCCTGGCAGCCAACAACGGTGCCTGGGAAGTGCTGGGCAAGGGAGGCAGGGCGCTCGATGCCGTGGAGAAAGGAGTAATGGTAACAGAAGCGTCTCAGAATTGCTGTGTGGGACTGGGTGCCAATCCCGACCGCGACGGTTATGTAACGCTCGATGCCTGTATTATGGACGAACATTTTAACTGTGGGAGTGTAGCCTTTCTTGAGCGCATCAAACATCCGATAGCTGTAGCACGCCGGGTGATGGAAAAAACACCGCACGTAATGCTGGTGGGCAGCGGCGCACAGCAATTTGCCGTTGCTGAAGGCTTTCAGCTCGAAGAGCAGAAGCTGTCGCCCGACGCACAACGGGCTTATGACGAATGGCTCAAAAAATCGGAATATAAACCGGTCATCAACATAGAGAATAAAGGGAATGCCCGTATTGATGTACCCACCCGTTTGCCCAACGGCGACTGGAATCACGACACGATCGGGATGGTAGCCATGGATGCTATGGGTAATATGAGCGGAAGCTGTACCACCAGCGGTATGGGCTTCAAAATGCGGGGACGACTGGGCGATTCTCCCATTATCGGAGCAGGGTTATATGTAGATAATGAAGTGGGAGCCTGTACGGCTACCGGCCAGGGCGAAGATGTGATACGTGTAGCAGGTTCACATAGTGTGGTGGAACTGATGCGCCAGGGTTTATCGCCTGAGGCTGCCTGCCGCAAAATCATTGAGCGTATTGTACGTATCAAGGGCGCCAGGGCAAAAGATATACAGGTGGCATTTCTGGCGCTTAACAAAAAAGGCCAGGCAGGAGCTTTTGCTATTCATAAAGGCTTCAGCTATGCTATCAAATCCAATACACAGGAAAAGCTGATCGCTGCCAAAAGCTGGTTTAGCTAAGGCTTTTTTCATTTTAAGCTTAAGTGATGTTATATGGGACCGGCTCCATCGCGTTTTTTACTTGAAATAGCCACTTCCGATTTTAATACTACCCGCCAGGCGGTGGCCGGAGGTGCTGACCGGATTGAATTATGTGCCAACCTGGCCGAGGGAGGCACCACGCCCAGTATGGGACATATCAGGCAGTGCAGGGAAGCTTTTTCATTGCCGATATTTCCGATCATCCGTCCCCGCGGAGGAGATTTTTTATTTAATGATGAAGAGTTTCAGATTATGCGTCACGATATCAGACTGTGTCGTGAACTGGGCTGTGATGGGGTAGTGATCGGATTGCTCAACCGCGATGGAAGTATTGATGAAAAACGTACGGCGAAACTGATTGAAGAAGCCTATCCGCTGAGTGTTACCTTTCACCGGGCTTTTGACCGTTGTCGTGATCCTTTCGAAGCAATGGAACAGCTTATCCGGATTGGCTGCGAACGTATACTTACATCGGGGCAACAGCCGCAGGCGCCGGATGGGATTACTTTACTTAATCAATTGCAACAGGCCACAGCGGGTCGTATAACGATATTGGTTGGCAGCGGAGTGCGGCCAGATACCATTGAAGCCCTTGCTGCAGGCACCGGCTGCACAGAATTTCATGCTTCTCTTCGCCGTAAAGAACCCAGTCAGATGGAATTCATACATCCGGCTTTTGCCGGTGACCCGGAAAGTTATACCAACAATGATATAAATCCTGAAGAGGTGAAGGCAACCAAAGAGATTCTGCGGGATTTCTTTTCTTTGCAGCAAAATTCATAATAATACTGCGAATATGATGCGCACTGTTCTGCTTCTGATGGCCTCCAATGTGTTCATGACATTTGCCTGGTATTATCACCTCAAACATGAAGGCTGGCCGCTTTGGAAGGCCATTCTCATCAGTTGGCTGATAGCACTGGTGGAGTATTGCCTGGCTGTGCCGGCCAACAGGCTCGGAAGTTCGGCCGGAGTGGGCCTGTTTCAATTAAAGATTATCCAGGAAGTAATTACGCTGGTAGTTTTTGCCCTGTTTGCCGTGCTGGTCATGAAAGAAGCCTTTCACTGGCGCTACCTGGTAAGTTTCGCCTTCCTGATGGGGGCCGTCTACTTTATGTTTACCAAAAGGTTTGGCTGATCTGCTCCGGTTTATTCAGCGCCTGTTTTATCACCCTTGGTCTTTTGCTTCTGCCGGCGTATCAGGTCGGCTTTCACTTTATGCACAGCTCCACTGCCGATAAAGAGAAAACCTGCATTGAAGCCTATGGCAGTCACCACAGCCCAGAATACCCAGTCCTGCTGATGTTGTTTGTTAAAACAAATATAGATGACGGCAAATGAACTGGCTGTTGTAAACAACAGGCCAATCAGCGTATTGAGTAGAAATCTTTTCTCGTGTTTATTGTTCATATAGCAGTTGTTTGGTGGCTCCCGGGCAGGAGGTGGGCAAAAATAGGGAAAAAGAAGATTTGTTAAGGGTAAACAAAAACGGGATTTTCTGTGCCGGGTGTATTGTAGATTTGGGGAGAAATAAAGTAACTATGAAGAAATGGATACTGTCGCTGACCCTGCTGCTGGGCATTTCTGCTACATGGGCGCAGGAGGCTCCTGAAGGATTGTTTCTGAACTCCAAAGCCCCCGATTTTAAGGCAAAAGATCAGAATGGCAATGATGTACGCCTCAAAGATCTCTTGAAAAAAGGGAAAGTGGTACTGGTGTTTTACCGGGGGTACTGGTGTCCGTTTTGTAATAAATATCTGCAGAAACTGCAGGACTCCCTTTCGCTGATTAAGGAAAAAGGAGCAACGGTAGTGGCCATATCTGCCGAGTTGCCGGAAAATGTCAGCAAAACTGTTGAAAAAACAGGTGTTTCTTTTCCTGTGCTGTATGATGAAGGCCTCAAGATCATGAAGGCTTATGATGTGGAATTTGAAGTGCCTGAAAATACGCTTACCCGCTATCGCAACAGCGGTATTAAAATAGATGAGATCAATGGCCGTAATGGTAATTTTCTACCCATCCCTGCCACATATATAATCGATAAAGAATCAACCGTTGTATACCGGTTCTTTAATTCGGATTATAAAAAGAGACCGTCGGTGGAGGAAATATTGAAGAACCTTTAAGGAGAATGTGCTGATGTGCTAATGTGCTGATGTGCTAATGGAACTCAGTTTGAGTTATCATTTATTAATTAGAGAATCAATATCATTGTGATGTTAAAGTGAACTGCCGGCTACGCCGGCAGTTTTCATTTCGTTCATTATTTGATATCACAGCCTGTTATTCTGTTCACCATTAGCACATCAGCACATTAGCACATCAGCACACCAGCACATTAGCACATTATTTCCAAACCAGTTTCCCCACCTTCCCATTATTTCCCGCCAGATACACTGTGGTGCCAATGCGGGCTATACGCAGACTGTTGAAGCCTTCTTTGCTGATCAGTTTCCAGGTCTTGCCTCCGTCTGTGCTCAGGTCTACGCCGTTGATGCCACAGGCAGCAATGTCTTTTTTATCGAGATATTCAACAGCACTGCGGTAACCATGAGGGGGGATTTTGGGTTTGTTCCAGGTCTTGCCGCCATTTTTTGTATAGATGCAAATGTCCTGCCGCAGTGAGTCGGCTGCAAAATCGCCGCCTACAATGATCATGTACTTACCGGGTTTATCCGGAAAGCCCTCATCAAAAATATCGATCGAATTGGCACCGGTACTTTCTTTGCCCTGCATGAGCGGCAGGGGGGTGGTGCCTTTATTGGTCAGCAGGCGACTTTTTCGTCCGCCGCTGACAATGAAAAAATCGTTATTGGCAAATAGCCGCACATTGGTACCGCTGGCAGCAAAAAAAGCTTCTCCGCTGTCGACTGCGAGGTTGAATGCATCGGCATTTATTTCCGTCCAGGTATTGCCGGTATTGTCGGTGCGGGCTATAAAGGGTTTGCCATTGATAGGATCGCCAATGACGATGCCATGCTGGTTGTCTGAAAAATCCATGGCATCCATAAACATTCCTTTGGTGGTATTTTCATATACCACTTTCCAGGTGTCACCGCCATCAGTGGTTTTAAGGATATAGCCCGGCTCGCCGATAGCCATGATAAGGGCGGTATTGGCATCAAATGCTTCTATATCGCGAAACTCTGTTTTTTCATAACCATTTACTGTCACCCATTTCCAGTTTTTACCTCCATTGAGGCTGCGGCCTACCATACCACGACTGCCACTTACCCACACTACATTGTCGTTGACAACGCTGAGTCCACGCAGGCTGGTTTTGGTGCCGGAAGTGAGTATCTCCACTTCAGCCTGTTTTTGGGCGGATAACGGATTACAGGTGCTGCTGATAATAAAAAAAAGCAGCATGGAGGAAACGATTTTCTTCATGGAGTCGTTTATATGATGACAAGATAGGGGCTTTCCCCCAATTTCCGATACTCGTCCCTGTGAAGCGGATACAGAAAAAACCTTTATTTTTAACTTTTAATTCCGCTTTAATGAAAAGACTACCCTTATTCCTGTTTCTCCTCCTGGGTTTATGTGCGGGCATGATTTCGTGCCAGAAAGAATTGAGCTATGAAGTAAGCAAGATACCCTCTCAGGGCACCCTGCAAAAAGATGGTTCAGGCGATTGTCTCCCCAAAACAGTAGTGGGAACTTATGAAGAAGGAGTGGGGCTTAGTGGCACCGCTAATTACCTCGAAGTGGAGGTAAATGTGCTCACTGCAGGCTCCTACGTGATCGCTTCCGATACTGTAAATGGTATTTTCTTCCGTGCTACCGGCATTTTTACCACTACCGGCCTTCAAACCATTAAGCTCCCCGGCTCAGGTACCCCCTTTGCTGCCGGTATTCATAATTTCGTAGTCAGCTATGGTACATCGCAGTGCGTCGTAGCTGTCACAACCCTGCCACCGGGTGGTGGTGTGCCGGCCGAGATGACGCTCGACGGTGCCCCGGGCAATTGTATTGACTATGTACTGAATGGCAGCTATATTACCGGTACTGCGCTTAACTCTTCCAATCAGGTTGTCATTAAGGTAAATGTTACTACGCCGGGTACTTATAACATTTCAACCCCGGTCAGCAATGGTATCACATTTGCAGGAGCAGGCACGGTAAGCACAACCGGCCCGCAGACGATCACTCTTACCGGCAGTGGTACACCATTGATTACGGGCGCAACTAATATTCCTGTTACCGTTGGTGCTTCCAGTTGTAGTTTTGAAGTAAATATTACCGGTCCGGCCGTGTATACCATCAACTGCGGCAGTGCAGTGGTAAGCGGCACCTATGTATCTGGTGAAGAGCTGGATAATAGTCACGATGTGGAGATTACCGTTAATGTGACCACTCCCGGAGGTTATAATATTACCGGTACTATCAATGGTATGACTTTCAGCGCTACTGGTAATTTCAGTAACACAGGTAACCAACCTGTCACACTTTCGGCAAGCGGTATTCCAACCGCAGCGGGCGATTTTAATGTACCACTCAATGCCGGAACGGCTGCCTGTACTTTCCCCGTAACGGTAGATCAGGGAGCTGCTACTTTTGGCACCTGGGCATTTACCGCAGGTGGAATAAACTACTCCGGCACTATTGAGCTTTCGCTGATGGATGTAACAAGTTCACCGACCGCCGGTGTTTGTCAGTTTGTGGGTAGCAATGCAGCAGGTGATGTCATGATGATGAACCTGATCGATATGAATAAGAATTTTACGAATAATGAGACCTACAGTTTTACCAGCCTGCTCAACAATACCGGTATATTCTCCTTTGAAAATGCAGCAGGCACCATCTCATATTCCGCAGACCCGACTCAGTCAACCACCACATTATCGGCCAAAGTAACCAACCACAATACGGCTACAAAAACGATTACCGGTACCTTTGCCGGTAAGGTAATGGATGGAACCAATACACTTCGCGATCTTACAGCCGGTAGTTTTACCGTTACTTATCCCTGATCACTTTATTTCCCTGAGCATAATAAAAAAGCGATGCCCTTTTGAGGCATCGCTTTTCTTTTATCGGGTAGGAATCCGGTTAGAATCCTTTTTTATCGGCCGATTTCAACGGAGGCAACTTGAAGTCGTCGAGTGCACTTTTCTGTGCAATCAGTTTTTCTATATCTTCTACTGAGCGGGGGGCAAAGCGGGAGAGCAGCTCATAACCGTTTTGAGTGATGAGAGCATCGTCTTCGATACGTACCGCAATGCTCCACCATTTTTTATCGCAATCGCTGCCGGCAGGAATATAAATGCCGGGTTCGATGGTGATCACCATGTCTTTTTTGAGTGTGCCATAGTTGCTGCGGTCATGCACATCCAGACCAATATGGTGGCTCAGGCCATGCGGATAATATTTGCGGTTTTCTTTTTTATCCTTGATGATCCCCAGCTTCACGAGGCCTTCGGCAATCACATCGCGGGCGGCGTTTTCGGCCTCAGACAGTTTGGCGCCATCTTTCAGGGTTTTGAAAGCAGCTTCCTGTGCATCATAAACCAGTTGATAAATGATTTTTTCTTCGGCACTGAATTTACCGTTGGCAGGTATGGTGCGGGTTACGTCGGCAGAATAGCCATGGTATTCGGCACCTACGTCCATCAGCAGCAGGGTATTGCCTACACGGGTTTTGGTATTTTCCATATAGTGCAGCACACAGCCATTTTCGCCGGCACCTACAATGGAACCATAACCAACGCCTTCGGCACCATATTTTTTGTGAACATATTCATGCAGGCCCTGGATTTCCAGCTCGCTCATATCCGGGCGTACCACTTTCATTACTTCGTTCTGACCCATGCAGGAGATTTCCACCGCTTTACGGATCAGTACCAGCTCTTCGGGTGTTTTTACCTCGCGCAGGGCGCCGGTGAGCTGACGGTAGGAGGCATTGTCATAACGTTTGTCTTTGGCCGTTGCGTCTGTAATGCCGGCTTTCTCTTTGAATTGCTGAATGAGGTCAAAGAGGTCGGCACGGTCGCGGCTGTTTGATACATCATCGGGCAGGCGGTCGAAAAGGATTTTATCGAATTTGCTGAAATCAACGGGGAAATTTTTGAAGGCTTCACCGTTGAGCGCCATCCGGATACCCAGTTTTGACTGAGCGCCTTCAGTACCCAGGCGGCGACCGGTCCATTGTTCCTGCTGGGCATTTTTCTTTTGCACAAACAGTACTTCACTGTATTTGCCACCGGCAGAGTCTGTCTGCTCGTCTTTGAAAACCAGCAACAGTGAGTGCGGCTCTTTATAACCGGTGAAATAGTAGAGATCAGGATTCTGATGATAGAAATAGTCTACATCATTCGAAAACACCCGGGTGGGATAAGCAAAAACTACCATTACAGAATTGGCAGGCATCATTTCACGTAAAGCGGCCCGGCGTCCGGCGTGAAATTCTTTGGGCAGATAATCTTTTGGCTGATCGTCCTGGGCATGCAGTCCGGTGGTAATCCCTCCCAGCAAACTAAGGCCAAGCAGGAAGGATCGCGCAATTTTCTTATACATAATAAAAAGGTGATTGGTTGCACTAAAAATAGTGGATTCCAATCACCTGATGCAATAAAATCCATGAGTGGCGGGATCAATCATCATCGTCTTCTTCGTAGACGTCTTCGCTGCTGTAATGGGCCTCCCAGGCCTTTACCGCTTCGTCGCTCAGGCATTCAATAATGTCTGCCAGCACATCGCTCTTCAGCTTCCATTCTGTTTGTGTGGGATCATCGAAACGTTGCACAAACAAACAGTGATCTGTTTCCACCGCTACTTTGATCAGGGAAATAGGTGAATCTTCGGCTTCCCTCACCAGATAATAGCATCCGTTTTCCAGCAAATCATACGTGTACATAACTCCTCCCTTTATTTTGTGTTTATTCAGTGGTCTTCTGTCTCCATTCCGTTAAGTAAGCCGACAACAATAGTACCGGTGTTTACCTTGCGGGTCATGTAAGCAGCTGCTGATGGGGGAATTTGATGGGTGTAGTGAGGCTGTAAAATTACGAAAAGGCAATTATCCCACCCGAACCCGGTATTATTTTGCCGGGAATTTTTAGTTAATCTCTTATTTAATTGATTATCATATATTTGCTACGTAATCAGCCCTGTTTTCCAATGCCCTGTAGATCAGTAAATTGAGTATGTGAAAATTGTTTTAGTGCTTTCCGAATGCTTATTTTTCAACCAGTTTTGATATAAAATGAATTTCTCCATACAACCCTCCCTGGCCAACGAAAAAGCTGCCCTTGAGCCATTGCGCGAAGCAGATTTTGCCGAGCTCTATGCCCTGGCAGCCGACCCTAAAGTGTGGGAACAGCATCCTAATAATGACCGGTGGAAGGAGGAGGTTTTTCGCCTGTTCTTTGAAGGGGCTATGAAAAGCGGGGGAGCCTTCCGGGTTAATGATGCCCACTCAGGCAAAGCAGCAGGCTGCACCCGGTTTTATGATTACAACGAAAGTGACAACAGCATTTTTATAGGATATACTTTTTATGCTACCCGCTTCTGGGGTACGGGCATAAATCTTTCTGTGAAAAAACTAATGCTCCACTATATTTTTCAGTATGTAGATAAGGTTTACTTTCATATCGGTGCAGGCAACCTTCGTTCGCAAATCGCTATTGGGCGGTTAGGTGCAGTAAAAGTGGGTGAAGAAGCCGTAGCCTATTACGGTACTGAACCCCGGCAGAATTTCCGCTATGAAATACGGAGGGAAAACTGGGACAGTTAACAGTTGACAGTTAACAGTTGACAGTTGACAGATGACAGTGGACAGTTGGACAAGTGGACAGTGGATGGTGGGCGGTGGATAGTGGATAGTGGTTAGTTAACAGTTAACAGTTGACAGTTGACAGTAAAAGGGTAAAAACTTAAAACCTAAAACTTATAACTTAAAACTTATAACTAGCTTTTATGAACTGGATATTGCTGATACTGGCAGGACTATTTGAAGTTAGTTTCACCTTTTGCCTGGGTAAGGCAAGGGCAGCAGAAGGGAATGCCATGTACGGATGGTATGCAGGTTTTGGGCTTGCACTTATTATAAGTATGTACCTGCTTATTAAAGCTACAGAAACATTGCCTATGGGAACAGCCTATGCGGTATGGACCGGCATAGGAGCGGTGGGTACTGTGTTGCTTGGCATCTTATTTTTTAAGGAGCCAGCCAGCTTCTGGCGTTTGTTTTTCATTTTTACGCTGGTGGGCTCAATAGTGGGACTGAAGTTTGTGAGCCATTAAAAGTATAATGCTGTACGGATTGAATAAGGTAGTTCAGTCCGCTTGTCCATCTGTTAACTGTCATCTGTCAACTGTCATCTGTCAACTGTCATCTGTCAACTGTCATCTGTCCACTGTCAACTGTCCACTATCAACTATTCTCCATACAATAAATCAGATAATCTGTTTGCACGGCCTCCTGTCCCAGCATCCGGAGCATATTGATCAGTTGCCCGCGGTGGTAGCTCCCGTGATTGACAGTATGAAAAACACTGTCGGCGAGGCTCATGTTAAGCGAGAGATTATTTTGGGTAATGATGGCTACCTGTTCCAATCCCAGCGAAGGCCATTCCAGAATGGCCGATTTCATTTCCTGCTGCACCGGAAGCCAAAGCTGTATCAGGCTTATAGCATCTTCGGTTTGCCAGTGATCGGGGATGGCTACTTTGGCATGCCCTTTCCAGCGATGCAGCCATCGCCAGTCTGCTTCAAGCAAATGCCGCATCGTGGCTTTGATCGAAGGAAAGCTGCCCCCGGTATGCTGGACAAATAATTCCTGCGGCAATTCCTGTACACGTTCTGCTATGCGGGTATTGGCCCAGGCGTTAAAGTCAATCAGTTTAATGAGATCGGTCATGAGGGAGGTTTTTTCAAAGGTATTTAATCCATGAAAGTATAAAGAGTATAAAGAGTATAAAGGGTATAAAGAGTATAAAGAGTATAAAGAGTATAAAGAGTATAAAGAGTATAAAGAGAACCCTTTATACTCTTTATACCCTTTATACATCCTGATTGCAGATAAATGTATAGCTTTGCGGCTTATTCAACTTATTTTTCATGTAGAATCCGATTTCTTTCATTCATATCGATAGCAGCGAGCCGGTGCGGCTGCCTGTTTTTTTATTTCTCCGAAAGAAATCATCATGATCAGCATACAACATCTTACGTATGCACATCCCAACAAGGATGTGCTGTTTAATGACTTACAATTTACAGTGGGAGAGCGTGTCCGTGCCGCATTGATCGGCAACAATGGATCGGGTAAATCGACCCTATTGAAACTTATAGCCGGAGAACTGCAGCCGGCAGGCGGAAAAATACAACTCAACGCATCACCCTGTTACCTGCCACAGTTATATGGACAATACAATCATATGACGGTAGCGCAGGCACTTGCTGTAGAAAAAAAGCTGACCGCACTACATGAAATACTAAGTGGTCATGTGACCGCGGCTAATATGGATATACTCAACGACGACTGGACACTTGAGGAGCGTTGTGCACAGGCGTTGCAGTACTGGCAACTGACGGGTATTGATCTGCAGCAATCAATGGCCAGCCTGAGTGGTGGGCAAAAGACCCGTGTATTGCTGGCTGGCATCAGCATTCATACACCGGCTCTTGTGCTCATGGATGAACCCAGCAATCATCTGGATGCAGAGGGAAGGTCGTTGCTTTATTCTTTTGTTGCGCAAAGCAACAGCACTATGCTGGTAGTGAGCCATGACCGGGAACTGCTCGACCTGTTGACTCCTGTGTACGAACTTTCTTCGACCGGCATTACAGCCTATGGCGGTAATTACAGTTTTTATAAAGTGCAAAAACAACTGGAGCAGGAGGCGCTGTACAGCGATGTAAAGAACCAGGAAAAGGCGCTGCGGAAGGCCAGGGAAAAAGAGCGGGAGACACTGGAGCGACAGCAACGGCTGGATGCGCGTGGCAAACAAAAGCAGGAAAAAGCTGGTGTTGCCCGAATAATGATGAACACGCTGCGCAATAAAGCAGAGAACAGCACTTCCCGCATCAGGGATGTACATGCCGGAAAAATTGACGGTATTTATCAGGACCTGCAATCGCTAAGAGCTGAGTTACCTGTTACAGATCAGATGAGATTTGGTTTCGCCGATGCCCAAATTACCAGAGGCAAACTTTTATTCGGTGCCCGGCAAATCAACTATCGCTATAAGCAGGAATGGCTCTGGGCTGTCGATCTTGATATAGAACTGTACAGTGGCGACAGAGTGGTACTTCGCGGAGCGAATGGGAGTGGAAAAACCACGCTGGTTCGTATTATACTTGGGCAATTAGAGCCGGGTAAAGGGACTGTTGTTAGCCAGCCGGTAAAAGCCGTATACCTCGACCAGGAATATTCACTGATCGATGGCCGGCTTGGGGTATATGAGCAGGCGCAGCAATTTAATACGGCTGCATTGCAGGAGCATGAAGTAAAGATCAGGCTCAACCGGTTTCTTTTTTCATCACAATACTGGGATAAATCCTGTGCCTCGCTCAGCGGGGGCGAACGAATGCGCCTGGCTCTGTGTTGCCTCACGCTGAGTGAGCAGGCACCCGATCTGCTGATGCTGGATGAGCCAACCAATAACCTCGATATTCAGAATATAGAGATACTGACAAATGCGTTAAAAGAATACCGTGGTGCGGTTGTGCTGGTTTCTCACGACAATACTTTTTTGAAAGAAGTGGGAGTGGAGAAGGAGATATGGTTGAAGGCATAAGGTAAAAGGCATAGGTCGCAAGGGGGAATACGATTTTTTCAGAAAGAACGGGTGACTGGAGCACAGATCACCGTCTTTGACTGATTTTTGTTTTGCGTCCATATCAGATGGTTTTTAAAACTGCATCTTCAATCTTTCTTCCTCCAGGTCTATGAGGTATAACTGTTGGCGAATGGTTTCTTCGTCGGTGTCGGGTCTTTTATTGAGTATTACGAGAAACTCGCGTTGTTGCTGAAGCATTTCAAAAAATATAAGTTTTGTCTGCTCGTCCATCCAGCGGTCGTCGGCTGCTTTTATTTTTTCTTCCCAGTGATGCAACAGTTTTTGTAAGCCAGCATGATCGTGCAAATCGCCATCATATTTCGTTTTTAGAAACTGGTAGGTATGGTCGCGGAGGCCATGTTTCAGCTGATGGCGGGTTGTTTCTTCCGCATCATCATTAGCCAGATCAAATAACCTGGTCTTTTTAATAATAATGGGGAGTGTGAGTCCCTGCAGCAGCAGTGTGAGTAATATCACGACAAAAGTGATAAACAGGATAAGGTTTCTGTAAGGGAATGCACTGCCATCGTCGAGGGTGACTGGTATAGCCAGCGCAGCGGCAAGTGATACAACGCCGCGCATGCCTGTCCAGCCCAGCAGGAGCGGTATCAGGAATCGGCGCCGTGGTGAGCTGGCCCGGGGCGCTACAGAGGGTCTGAAAATTATCGTGGCAATCATGGCAGCATAAGAGCTGATGATGCGTGCCAGTATGAGTACACCGGTAACCAGCAGACCATAGCCGATGGCTGTGCCGAGCGGAATGCCCTTTGCCCGTAATCCATCCACAATTTCGGGAAGTTCCAGTCCGATGATCAGAAACACTATGCCATTGAGCATAAAAACAAAGCTCTCCCAAACGCTATAAGCCCGGATGCGGCTCGATCCGTTTAAAAACACGAGCCTCCTGTTGGCCATAAACAGGCTGCCGGTCACAACAGCCAGTACACCGGAGCTATGGAACTGCTCGGCCACCCAGTACATAAAATAAGGCTCTATAAGCGTAAGGGTAATGTCAGACGGCGCATCGGTCGGTAAACGTTTATGAGCCTGTACAAAGATCCATCCCAGTAGGAGGCCGATTCCCACGCCGCCGATGATCATCCATACAAAACTAAGGGCGGCTTCCTGCCATACAAACTGTCCGGTGCCCACCGCTATCAGGGCAAACCGGAATATAATAAGTGAAGAGGCATCGTTTAGCAGGCTTTCTCCTTCCAGGATAGCAGAAGTGGACCGGGGGATTTTTACAAATTTGGTAATGGCACTGGTGCTGACAGCATCAGGTGGTGAAACAATACCGCCCAGTAAAAAACCCAGTGCAATCGTAAAGCCGGGAATAAAATGATTGGTGACAACAGCTACAGAGAGGGCCGTAAAGAATACGACCAGAAATGCAAAGCTGCCAATGATACGCCACCATTTCTTCATTTCTTTAAATGAAATATTCCAGGAGGCTTCACACAGCAACGGTGGCAGGAAAATGAAGAAAATGAGATCGGGATCGATCTGTACGCGGGGTAAACCGGGGATCAGGCTCACGATCAAACCTACCAGCACCAGTAAGATGGGATAGGCTACCTGAAGTTTATTGGCCAGCATTCGCAGGAGTACGATGGCAACGATCATTGCAAGAAAAAAGGGGAGGATGCTGTGCATGGAAACGATGGTTTGTTATAAAATATATCCGGGCCGATAAACAGTCCGTGTATTGCAGTACCCTTCATCACCTTACCGGAATGGTACTGCAATACTTCAAATTAAGGAAATTTTAAGGTTGCTGTCAAAATATTAAAACGGATGTATTGTTTTTGCCGTCACACGTGTTGAGTTTTATAAATGGTGAGCCGGGTGTCATTTTTTTGGCAAATGTTGCATGGGCTGTTATTCATAATTGTCTGTATTTTCCCTGCTGAATTTCTTTTTTAGATAATATTCCTGCCGGGTTTCTGCATGTTGCCGAAACCTTAAAACCAGGTTAGAAAAAACGCTTATGAATATGTCTGTTCCGAAAAGTTTCACAGGGCTTTTATTTCTTCTGAGTATTACCGTTGCCGGCAGCGCGCAGAAGCAGGCCCGGTTGGCGGCTTTCTTTAAGCGAATCGAAAAGACCCGTCAGTTCAGTGGCAATGTACTGGTAGCTGAAAATGGAAAGGTTATTTTCAAAGGCGCGTATGGCTATGCAGATTTTGATACCCGCCAGCCTAACCGGATCAACACATCCTTTCCCATTGCGTCTATTTCCAAAACCATGGCAGCTACGGCTATATTGCAATTGGCAGAACAGGGCAAGCTGACTGTAAACGATCCCGTATCCCGGCATCTCGCCGGTTTTCCTTATCCGGATGTCACCATCCGGCATCTACTGTCGCATACATCCGGATTACCGCCCTATAATGCTTTTTTCAAACCGGCTTTTGAAAAAGACTCCACGCGCGTATTTACAAATGCTGATTTTTTGCCCGCAGCTATCGCAGTAAAACCGGCATTGATTTATACACCCGGGAGTAATGGCAACTATGATAATGTCAACTACCTCGTTCTTGCCCTGATCATTGAAAAGATATCCGGCAAAGCCTTCCGTGATTATATACAACAACATATCCTGGACCCTGCAGGTATGAAACATACCCGGTTTATTCCACTCAGTACTCAATTCAATACCGATACACTGCGCAATTATGCATTTCCCTATCTCTATCGCGGTATGTTTGATGTGTCGCCCGTAAAGACCAAATCAATTCCGTATGTTCGTGACTACTGGCGCACCTACGCGGTGACTGGGTTTGGCGAGTACGTCAGCACGGTAGAAGATCTGCTGCTGTACGACCAGGCACTTTACACTAACCGCCTGCTACGTGCAGAAACGCTGCAACAATCTGTTGAACCGGTAAGGCTCAATGATGGCAAACTGCATCCACAATTGTTTGGGCTGGGGTGGGAGGTAGAAGCAGACAGTACCCATGGAAAGGCGGTATATCATAGTGGCGCAGCCACAGGGTTGAGTTCTGTGATGATCCACAATATAGATAAAAACCTGACGGTGATTCTCTTCGACAATTGCCATTACAATGCCCACGAGACCGGCGACCTGGTCATGAAATTGCTGAATGGTGACAGGGTAGAGAGGCCCAAATACAGTATTGCCCGTGCCTATGGTATTACACTGCAGAAGCAGGGAGCGGTAGCCGCAAAAAAACAGCTGCAAAAACTCATGAAAGACACGCTGAATTACCGGCTGTCTGAAAGCGAAATAAACCAGCTGGGCTATGATTTCCTCGGCACCGACAACCCTTACCGTCTTCCGGAGCGGCACCTGTATGCCCAGGCGCTGGAAACATTTAAGCTGAATACCGAATTGTTTCCTAACAGCTGGAATGCCTACGATAGTTACGGGGAGGCCTTACTGATGGCAGGCCAGTTGGATCAGGCCGAAGCAATGTATCGGCGATCGGTCGAACTAAATCCCAATAGTACAGGAGGTAATAAGGCATTGGAAAAAATTCTGGAAAAGAAGAACGCAAAAGGAAAATAGGAGGAGAGAAGCATGCTGTATGGCCTGCATGCTTGAGAAACGACCATCTGCTTTGTGCTTATCTTCTTTTGATAATTTACGTCCCCCGAAATAGTCTGCTTTTAAACAGTGCTATAAGGGGGGCTTTCAGTTGGGATCTTGCCCCGTGATCAGTTGGACGCCTGGCGGTTTAATGTCTTTATTATTAACTTATGAAAAAGACTGAGTGATTTGAAATCGTTCGTGCTGTAAAGTGAAAATCTGAGCCCGCAGACACACGAGCACTGTCTCGCTTGATCAATAGCCTGATTTTGTTTCAAAACACATTTTAATCTGAATGTATACTTTTCCGGGGTGATATTCTCTACATTGTCAGGGCTGGTTGCTGCTGGTTTGTAGCATTTGTGATAATGGGTCTGATTCCACCTGCCTGTCTTTACTGATAAGTTCAACAGCATTTCAGTTCCGCTGATCCGGAGCTATTTCTTTTCTGCTTTTTGTAGCGTTTTCGGAATTATATTACCGATTTATCGATTTTAAGAGGGTAAAAATCAAATAATTGATCAAAATCGGCAATATATTACATATTTGAGCTAATTTATACCTAGATTATCCTATTTTTATAGAAAATCAGTAATATAATACCGATGAATGCTGTAGAAATTGGTAATGCCATTAAGTTTAGACGCGAATTTTTGAGTTTAAGACAGGAAGACCTGGCTGAAATGAGCGGTATTGCCATAAAAACGATCCACCTGGTAGAAACTGGTACCGGGAATCCATCTGTAGAAACGCTGGACAAGCTGGCTACTGTATTAGGGATGGAGCTGGTGATCCAGGTTAAAAAGATTAATTAATGGCAAGGGCATTTGTATATAATAATGGTGTTCTTGCCGGTATCCTGGAAAAGAGGGGGCCGGATGACTACCAGTTTACCTATGAAAAAGATTACCTGGCAGATGCGGGCATGCCTTCCATAAGCCTTACGCTTCCCCGCAGTGAGGTATCGCATCATAGTACGGTATTGTTTCCCTTTTTTGCCGGTTTGCTTGCTGAAGGGATCAATAAAGACATACAATGCCGCCTGCTGAAAATAGACGAGGAAGATGATTTTAGCCGCCTGCTAAAAACAGCAGGGAGTGATACGATAGGCGCTATTACTGTAAAAGAAATACCAGCATAAACCATGTGTCCGGGATGTTATAGACCAGATGTTGAAGGCTACTGCCTGAGCTGCCGCAAAATTCTTTTTGATGGGGCGAGGGTTTCACCTGTACTTTCCTTTGATTCACCCAAAGCGGATACACTGCCGGCATATCAGGCGAAGACAAAGCGCTTATCCATTTCCGGGGTGCAGCTTAAATATTCACTGCGTCTGGAGGGCAGGGAACTTCAACTGGCGGAGACAGGCGGCCAGTATATACTTAAACCGATTCCGCCAACAAACCAGATCGTTGAACCTGAACAGGCGCCGGAGAATGAGCATTTGACCATGCAGATTGCCTCACAGGTATTTGATATCAAAACGGCGGCAAATGCGCTTATTTATTTTAAGGACGGAACGCCAGCCTACATAACGCGCCGTTTCGATGTAAAGCCGGATGGCAGTAAGTACCTGCAGGAGGATATGGCGCAGATCAGTGGCCGCAGCCGCCAGACGCGCGGCGAAAACTTTAAGTATGAAGGTTCATACGAAGAAATAGGGCAGCTGATCCGGAAATATGTCGCCGCCTTTCCGCCGGCACTGGAGAGTTTTTTTAAGCTGGTACTATTCAATTATCTTTTTTCTAATGGGGATGCTCATCTTAAGAATTTCTCGCTAATACAGTCAGATATGGGTGATTATACGTTGACGCCTGCCTATGACCTGATGAGCACGGTGCTTCATACACCAACGGAAACTGATCTGGCACTTGAGCTGTACAAAGGAGATATGGATGGTGCTTTTTATCGCTCCTATGGTTTTTTTGGGCAACCGGCGTTCAGGAACTTTGCTGAGCGGATAGGTTTAATTCCCAACAGGAGTATGCGAATACTCACGCAACTGTTAACCAGGCAGGAAAAAGTGATGGACCTCATTAAACGTTCTTTTTTAAACGAAGAAATAAAAGCAACATATAAGCGTAACTACCAGGAAAAGGTAAGACGTATGGGGATGACCCATGACATGATTGCTGCGGCAATGAGCCCGCAATATCCAGGCGTATATGCGCCAACGTCAGCGCCGACTAAGCTCGCCTTCCGGGATGGAAGTACCATGGTGGGCTATTTCCAGCATCGGGAAGATATGGATGTACTGGGGGCTGAAAATAAATACACTTTTATCCAGTTGAAAGATAAGGACACTAAGGATCCCTTTACCATCGTGGAAGGCGACCAGCTGGTCAATGTAGAATGCCCCTCTTCCCAAAATTAAATGTAGGAACAATTGCTTGTCTCGGGTGATCTTCCTGTTGCAAAGCCCGAACCGGAGTGTTGTTGACTGAATCTGATTATGAATATTTGAAGAGGCAAAAGCAGTTGAATTTATTTTTAATTTTAACCTGTTAGGGTTTGTAAAAAATACTGCAAGCATGTGACTGTAATTAAGAACTGACAAATAACTTAACCAGATAAAAGGCGCAAAAGCATGAAGTATATCTTTTTTTTATTTTTTCTCATCTCCGTCAACGCTAAAGCGCAGGATATTGATGTTTTATTAATAGGTGTCTCTCATGATTATAGTAAATATCCGGCACAGGATTTTTCCGGCATTTATAATAAAATCAGAAAGTTCAGGCCCGATGCCTTTTTTGGTGAGTTTTTGAGTAAAGAAGACGAGCGGCTCGTGATGGATTATTGGTGTAAAGAGCAAAATGTAAGTCGGTTAAAAACGCTGAGGAGCAATCGGACTATAGAAGATGAATTATTGCCGCACACGATTGACAGCTTAAAGAAACTGTCTCTGCGGAAACCCAACGATTATCGTATAAAAGCTGATCTGGCCCATGCTTATTACCTTGACCAGGATGTGGCAAATGGTCATTACCAATTTTGGCAGGTTTATAATTTCCTGCAGCAACACCCTGATGGCGAACTTGAAAACTATGTCGAAAAATTGCTTAGCCCTCAGTTGGATACAACCGGGCGAAGTATGAAAAGGCTGAAAACTTCGGAATATGCTTTTATAGCATTCCCGATGATGCGGGAGTTGGGTATCCGGGAATTGCTTTCCATGGATTGCCAGGATTACGATTTGAACTGGCAGGCGTCCTGGGTGGCATTCGATGCCGCATTCACTTTGTTCAGGAAAAATATCACCGCTTCCGAAGAAAATAATTTAAAAACCGCTTTGGCTACCATTAATAATGGATTTGAGAAGTATAGTAATATCGAAAGGTCTTCCCATACGATGACGGAATGGCTTAACACTGCGGAGGCCTCCGCAATTTCAGCCTCAGGTGATTTTTACCTGTCCGCTATGTATAAAATGAAGGGCTTTCCTGAAGAAGAAATGCTGTCAAAAATACATTGGTGGATTAAGAGAAATGAGGGCATGTGCCATAATGTTGTAAACAGGGCGAGAATGGCAGGGGCTAAAAGAGTGGTCGTACTGGCAGGAGCCAATCATAGAAAATACATGCAGGACATTTTCAGGGATATGCCTAATGTAAGAGTGCGAAACATTAATGAGGTTGACTAGATAGTAACTACGTTGAAGATGAAACTTTGCCCGTGGGGCAAATCAAATTCTGCGCGCATAAATTCTTATAAAAAACAACGCCTGGTGAAATTATTTGTCTTCACCTGGTGCCTATGTGGCCCTGTGGTACAAAGTCCGAACTCTTTGGTGGAGGATTGGGGGGATGCATTTTTTTTGGTGAATATCAGTCCTTTAAGTATCCCCTCTAGGCTATAACTTCCAGGATACGTTGATCAAGAAAATAAATCCAAGCACTTCTGTATATACATATTTGATACCCTTTCCTGCTCCAGTCTTCGGTTTTCTTTTTGTAAAAATTGATACATTTTTTGTTCATCGGGATGTAGAAGAGGCAATTCGATCTTCCGGTATACGGAGTGTACCGAAAACCCAGAAAATTCGTTGTAGGTCATTTCATCCATTAAAAAACTTTTGGCATTTCCGTAATGTTGGCGGATCATGTTCAGCATCTCAAAGCCAGCGGCATCCATATCAAACCAGCAATAGAGCTCACAATCGGCCAGCCAGGGAATATATTTGTTGACGCGGCTTTTAAAGCCTTCCCCAAAAATGGCCACGCTGCTTTTTATTTTAGGAAAGGACCGAAAACAAGCTCCATTCTCAATGATAAATACCTTTTCTGGCTGCCAGGTGAGCAAGGCGGCATCATCAATGGTAAGCGCCAGTTCATGGTAGCCCAACGTAGATTTTAGTGCATCATCCAGTACCCTGACCTGCGTATAGATATTGGGCCGTTTTACCTGATACCGACCGAAGAAGTCTTTTTCTTCAAAGTTGATCTTGTCGGCAGGTAACATTATATCCAGCATCTTCTTTAAGGGCTTCGTATTATCCTCAATAAACTTTGTGTGTACCTGTATCGGCAACTCACGTAAGTAAAGCTGATGGGGAGGCGTATGGTCAAAGAAATAACGGACCACTTTTAGCAGGTCGGGCATGATGGCTGCGTAGGTTAAAAGAAAAGCAGGTTCTTCTTTTGCCCAGGCGGCATTGAGTGGAAAGGAAGTCGCAATTAGTTCGTACACTCCTTTTATTTTCGAAAAGTCTTTTTCACGCTTCGTAAAAAAGAGGTAGTCTTCCAGGGTTTCATAATATATTTTAGCGGGAATTTTCTGTTGAGAACCTTGTATGTTTTTTGTTTTCCATGCTATGGTGTATCCCTTACCTTTTTTGTCTTTTGAGTGATTATAAAGTGGTATGAGGGCACTTTGCAGGTTATTAAAACCAGTGTCTTGTATCTTTTTGTCGGATGGGATCACCAGGGGAAAAGGATTTTCATCCTTTAATACAGCACCTGCTATTTTAAAGAAGTGTTTGTCCGATTTATCCAGAAGTTCCTGTGGCGTTATCATTCTGTTTCTTCCGTTACTTGTTTAAAGTTTTCTTTTTGCTTATAGTATTGTTCCATCGTAAGGTTATGCAGCACAGAGTTTTTCTTGTTTTTAATCTCCACAAAATGCACGGCATGAATATAGGGTTCTGCAATATTTATTTTGTCCAATGGAGTTACTACCAGTATTTGCAGGTTGAGCTGTTCACAAAACTCCATTAAGAAACGACTTTTCTCAGGATCTAGCTTACTGAAGGCCTCGTCTACTGTTATAAAGCGGAGGCTTTTGTGCTGCCGTCCCTGCTGAAAGATACCAAATTGGTGTGCAATGGCTGCTCCCAGGATGGCATAGGTGAACTGTGCCTTTTGTCCACCCGAATAGCTGGCCGTGTTGTCGTGGTATTGCTCCGCCCTGTTTTCCGCCATAGAGTATTCTCTTGCGCCAAAGCTGAGCCAGTTGCGTACGTCGCTTACCTTCCTGCGCCAGGCTTCTTCTTTTTGCAGTTCGGTAACGAGATTTTTTATTTTCTCAAATACCTGTTCCCTGTAGTTGTCATCCTGCTGCGTAGCAAAGTCCAACGCATTGGGTATGGCTGCGCTGAGTTGCCTGCGGAAGATATTGATTTCGTTTTCACCGCGTAACGGGCGGTATTCCAGTTGCAGGTAGGTGTCGGGATTTCGGTTGAACGTGATTTTCTTTAAAGGAACGTTCAGCTCGTCAATCATATCCTTGATCTTATCCAGCTCATTGTCCAGCCAGGTGCGATAACTGGTAAGGGCGTCCAGCATGCTTTTATCCATGTATTCGCGGAACCTTTTTTTATGCTCTACCAGGCGCTGCGTTTGTATAGTGTTGTAGAGTTCTTCAATATCCTCTATGCTTTTAAGATCAGCGCTGATATTGATCACATCGCCCTGCCAGCTTGGAAACTCTCGTATTATTTTCTCCTCAGGGTGTACAAAAGCCGCCATGTCTTTTATAATCTTTTGCTCCAGTTGATTGACGGCTTCAGTAGCAGCTTTCTGTCTCGCTTTCAACCTGCCGGCAATTTGCCGCATTATCGTTTCAAACGCAGCCAGGCTTTGCTCGTTACTGATGTCCATTTTTTCCTCCTGCATAAATACTTGGATAGCCTGTGTACCGGCATCGGTTAGTGCTTCAAAATCCAGGTTTAGCAATCTGGCGTTTTTATCATTATACTCTCGCTCAAGTGTTTTTATTTTCCCTATTAGCTCGTCTCTCTTGTCACGTTCCGAATTTAGTCCTGCTTCTACTTCCTTTATCTGCCCAACTATGATCTCGTAAGCCTGCGATGATTTTTTCAGTTCATCTATCTGTTTGTTCAACGATACTATTTTTTCCGCATGCCGCTGCCAATCTATCTCGTCGTAGGTTTGATAGCGGAGTATGTTGGTGACAGCATGTATGGTTTTATTAATGGCGTCTATCCGTGGGTTTATTTGCCTGATTTTACCGCCAAGATGCTCATAGTTTGATTCTTCCTGCTTTTTCTCTTGTTGCAGGTATTTTATGGTTTCGCGGTTATCCCATCCCAGGCGGTATTTTCCTTTATGCCATTTGCCGGGACGGTCATCTTTTTCATGGCGGTTTACATTCCGCATTAGTCCATTGGAGGTAATGGCTTTTTGGGATCCGTAAAACACTTCCAGGTCATCGGTACAGTAATAGTTGAATCGTTCCAGCAAGGCAGTTTCTATCCAGTCCTTAAAACCCGATTCTTTGAATTCGAGTTTATTAACCAGGTCATCTTCATCCGTGGGCCATCGGAGTGGCTGCACCCTTTTCTGCTCTACTTTCTGGTACACCAGTTTGGTGCGCATGTCATTGTTATAGATAAAATAATTGACGGACTTTATAAATTTTTCGGGTACCAGTAATTGCATGGAAAAATTATGTAACAGTCGCTCAATAGCATCTTCCCACTTTTGTTCTGCCGGCAATACCTTTATCAGCTCTCCGGCAAAAGGAAGCTCAGCTTCTGTTATGTCCAGCAGTTCCGTCAGGCGTTTCCTGACCTGTACGAGTTCATCGGGAATGCGGTTTTTCCGCTCCATTAGCGAGTTAATTTGCTGTTGTAAATCTTTAATATTTTGCTCTGTGCTTTCCTGTTCAATTTTCCATCTCGTTTTTTGATCCAAAAGCGTTTCCAGTTCTTTGGGCAGGTTTGCACTTAGCGTCTTCGCCTGATTATAGTTTTCGTTAAATTCATTGCTGTCTCCAGGCATGTCCAGATTCAATTGCTTACAGGTGGTTTCATATATATTATACGCGGCAGACTTGTCATTTTTTTTGCCCGTCTCAGTCGCTACATCCTTGTTTAGTAGGGTTACCTGGTGATCTATGTTGAGGGCGGCCTTTTGAGTGGTCAGTTGATCTTTTTCCTGCTCCAGGGCCTTTATTTTTTCTGTGGCAAGTCGCTCTTCTTCCCGGGCGACTGTGGCGTCCCGCTCTGTCTGGCTGATATGTGCGGCCAGCAGCTCATACTCTGTTTTATTGAGATAGAAGGGCATTTGTTCTTCCACAAAATCGAGCTGGGCTTTACCGCTGCGCTGGGCATACAGCGTTTCTTTATGGGTAATAATGGGTGTAAGCAGCTCCAGTTGTTTTTCATCTTTCTGTATGGCTTTATGGCTGACCAGCAGGTCGCTGTAATGCTCATGCAGGTTTTTAAATTGCTCTTCGGCATCGGATTCTTCCAGCATTTCCTGCCGGATAAAGTTGGTCAGATCGCCCAGTACTTTAATACCCACCGTTTGGCTAAAGAGCGACAAGGCTTTATCTTTTAACCCAAAGGTTTCGCTAAAGTGGGCAGCATATTCTTTAAAGCTGTTGTAGAGTTCTGTTTTGGGAAACTGGTTTTTAAGTTTCTTTTTCCAATCACCCCGAAAATCAAAATGGTCTTTCCCAAAATGGTCATCGATGTTGAGCAGGTAGGGGGCTATGATGAATACTTTTTGCAACCCACCATTGTTGTACCACCTTACCTGAACCAGCGATATGGTATGTTGTGTACCCGAGTTTTGAAAACAAGCCAGCAGCACGGAGTAAGGGTTATCGGCTTTTTGCCGCAATTGCTCGGTTTTTGATTTGTCTTCCAGCTCGGAAAAAGTTTTGCCATAGTAGCCCCAGAAGTAAGAGTTCTCATCCCGCTCTTTTTTCGATTCGGCCCCCGATGATTGGTTGTAAAACCGTTTGCCGGTGGGTACCAGTATGGTGAGCAGCGCATCGATCAGCGTCGTTTTGCCGCTGCCGTTAGCACCGGTAAGCAACGAGGTGCGCCCATTGGGCTGTAGTTTGTGCACTTTACCGTTGAATGTGCCCCAATTGAATATTTCGAGGTATCGCAGCCTGTAGCCATTGTCTGTATTATTGTTGCTGAATAGTGTGGACATAGTTGGCGAGCTTTTGTTTTATTTCTTCCAGCTTTTCGTTGCTGATGAATGCTTTTACAATACGTTTTACTTCGTACTGGTTGTTGTCTTTGTTAGCCGCATCTTCGCGGTTGAGCTTGAGGATACCGATGCTGAGCAGGGCGGTAATGGGTTTGGACAGGTCGCGCCACAGCTTACTTTTATTGGTTTGCTCTTTGTAAAACAGTTCAATGCGTTCTTTGATCTCTTTTTGTGTCAGAAAGTATTTGGTGCCATCGCTGCGTACATCAAATTCTTCCAAGCCTTCCCGTAGCATTACAGCCAGCAGGGTGGCCTCGTAGTTTAGTGCCTGCTTTTTCATCAGGCGGGGCAAGGGTTGCTCTTCATCCTCGGCTGCTTCTGGCTGCAGCACCCGGGCAAAGCCATCTTGCTCGGTAATGGTTAGCTGTAGTCCTATTTTGCCAAAGTATTCCTGTATGGCCGATTGCCAGCCAAGTATTTCACGCCAGGTGTTTTTATCATCGGCATACACCGGTCCCTGCAGCAGTTTAATAATAGCGGCAGCGTAGGGCGCCCTTTGCATTTTCGGTTCCATATCAGTGTACATTTGGTTTTGTATAAATAATCATGGGCACGTTTACCCACCGGTCGCCCACCAGTATCGGCTCTCGGGCTTCCTCTATAATAATGTGGTGGCTGCTCTCGGTGGCCAACGAAAAGTAACCCACCACTTCGCTCAGGCCGTTCTCTATGCCATAAGTATCTACGATCTCTTTTAACGTTGCCTGGTCTCTTGTTTCCAGCATTTGTTCTATACGCTGTTGCAGCTTTTTTTTATCAATGGTAAACTGGTCAAACAGGGCTGTAAAGTCCACTTCCTCTTCTTCGCCGATGCTGCTGTCGGGAAACAATACCGCAGTAGCCATATCCCGCTCTTCGCCGGGTTGCCAGCGATCGAAAAGGTTAATGGCCGGCTCGTCTTCAATGGTAATAAACTGCTCCTCTTTTATTTTAGTGTCCATAAGGTCAAAAGCCATTTGCCGTATGTCGCCAATCAGTTCCATGGCCCTTCTGCGCTCCAGCAGGTTTTTTTCGGAGAGTACACGGCTTATTTTTTCGCTTAGTTTTTTGTTGGCATCAATTACTTTACGCCCGGATACGTGCAGGTAACGTTTCAGGTTTTTCAGGAATTTGTCGTTATTGTAGTCAATATTGTTTTCGGCCAGCATCTGGTATAGCCGCTCGGTAAGTGCGCTAAACTCCTGTTGCCGATTCTCGTTCATTAAAAATTCCCAAAAGGCTTTAAAGCTTTTTCCCTGCGGCTTTTGATCTATGTCGTCCAGCGCATCCAGCGCAAATACCAGCAGGGTGCCTTTGGCTATGTCACGTTCGGTATATTTTCGTTGTATGTCCTTACGTATCTGCTCAAAGTTTTGCTCCACTTCCGAAAAATCTGCCAGCAGCTCGCGGGCCATTTTATTGAGGTCGTAGAACTGCTCTTTAATTTCCGTTTCATCAAACACGTTGGGTTTTTTGCCCATTTTGATGAGGTTGATCTCATTTTCTATTTCCCATTTCTTTTTTTGCAGTTCTTCTATGCGGGCTTCAGGGTCTTCGTTGGTTTGTTCCACCATCTTTTGCAGTTTAAAAAATATATCTTTAAACCGGCTGTTGGTGCCTATATGTTCGCGTGGGGCCAGGTCTTCCAGCCATTTCAGTACTTTGATGGTATCGGGTGTGAGCTCATGCAGGTCTTCGCCATCGTCGCCCGGATATTTACGCAGGTAGCCGCTGTTGCTCCATTTGTCGATGTATTGGGCGGCCCTCAGGGCAAAGTCGTCGAAGAGGGTAGTGGCATCGAGCTCTTCGTCCTTTTCTTCGTAAGACAGGTCTTCCATATACCCTTCCAGCTTGCTACGTAGCTCGCTATTAGCAATAGTGGTGGTATGGGCATCGGCAAATACTTTGTGCAGGAAGGAGATGATAAATGGCGCATTCCTTGCCCGCAACAGTAGCAGGGGCCGGGCCGTTTTAAATTGCTGGAGGAGGGATTCGAAGGTCATATTTACAACTTTTAGGTGACCGGGCAGGCTATGAATAGCCTGGTAAAATGTTTTACAAGTAAAAATTTAATCATAAGTAGGCATATTTTCATAATCGTTTGTAATAACGCCTGCTGGTTATTTACATAGAAAATTTGCTGCTATGACACATGCTGCTACTACACCCAGTAGGATACACGAAGGACGTCCCGAACTATCGGGATTAAACGCTTCCGCGAAATGCTGGGCATCAAGCAGGATGCACTGGCTGCAGACCTGGGCGACGACTGGAACCAGCAAAAAGTATCGCTGCTGGAGCAAAAGGAAACTATTGATGCGCCCCTGTTGCAACAAATTTCTGCGGTATTAAAAATACCTGTTGAGGCTTTCCAGAATTTTGATGAGGAAGCTGCGATAAACGTCATTTCAAATACTTTCAACAATCACGACCATTCCAGTCCACAATTTGCAAGCATTATAAACAACACACCAACTTTCAATCCCCTTGATAAAATGGCGGAGTTATACGAACGTATGCTGCAACAACAAAAGGAAATGATCGACAAGCTGGAGAAGTTGATTGAAAAGAAATAGTTTCTTTACCAGGGCGTGCCCCCTGCCCGTTTTACATTTATCAAAGAACTACAAAATACTGCTGGCAGGGGTCGGGCTATTCGCTCCAAATCCTCGCTCGTACCTCGCTGTGGGCTTTCCGCTGCTATCCATCACGCGGGAGGTGTCGATAAATACCTTAGTTTGAATAAGCATTTTAACATTACGGTATAAGAAGAATTTTATTATCGAGCTAAGCAGTCTTACCTTTTATGTTAATGTTTATTCAGTCTTGATATTAGACTGGTATAACGGAGTTAGCTAATCGCTTTTCATTACCTACTTTTGTCGTATAGTAGCGCTGTTCAATACCATAAAGTAGTTTCTTCAAATCCTCCTCATTTGATATTGAAAAGTTCTCTGCGTCTTCATCAAATTCCAGGTCTGCACAATATTCTCTGATGTAGCTAAATATTTGCTTCTTCTCCCGTCGGTTAAAATTTTGTAGCGTTGCCTGAGCCATTGCAATACGCTTTCTATTTGCTTTTTTTACCGTATCTGCGCTAAAATCATCAATTAGATTTACGAAATTATTTTCCAGAAAAGCTTCAGTCTCTTCTTGTGTTGCTTCTTTATAAAGTTCATAAATACCCTTAAATATGGTTGTTATTGCAGGTAACTTTCTAAAGTATAGTGTGTCTTCCTCACGTACATAAATCGCATCAGGAATTTGGTTAATTATAATGATTGGAGTATTTTCTAAATCGGGTTGGTCCGAAATTGAAAAATATCTTTTTCTAATAAACTGACTTGGGTGTAACTTTTGAAAGCAATAGACTCCGGATTGATAAGCGACTAAGTAATCTATATTATGATACCCCGCTCTTGAAAGCTGGTTGTAATCTGTTGATACAAATCTTGTCATTAAAAAATCAAGGCAGTATTCCTTTTCAGAAAACTCAGTGATTGCAAACCATTCGTCATCTTCGAGCTTATAATCGGAGTTATACTCAATTCCATTATTTAGGTCATCAGGAATATCAAAAATCTGTCTGTTTGAAATTACTTTAAAAAAGTCTCCATTTCGGCCTTTCGTTTTTGCTAAAAGGTGATTCATACTTTTATTTGTTTTTATCGATGAATGTAAAGTCATTGATTCGTTTCAAATTTGGGAAACCTAATCCCTTGGGGTTTTTCAGGTTTCGTTTTGAAATCACGAATATTTTGATGTTCGTTTCAGTAGTTACATAGTAAAAATGATAACCAAAAACTAAAAACAAAGGATTAAAGTAAAGTGTCTGTGACAGGAAAGTGAAAAGAAACAGAATTATAAAAACGAAAATCAATGTGTCGCAATGAGGCACACTTAAAGCGACAAAAAAGTATCCTAGGTAACTTGGTAAATAGGCATTATTAGCTTGTTCTACTTCCTTTATTACAGGCTGGTTCCTTTCTGCTTCAATGCTGTCATCGGCCAGCTTATTAGATAGTAATAGACTGAAAAATGTCAACAAAACAGGAATAGCTAAATACAGTAGATAAGAACACCAATATGACATATTTAAAAAACAAGACAACCAGCTGTTTATTACTATTTTTTCTTTAACCAAATAAACTACCAAAATCAATGAAGTAGCATTAAAGGTTAAAAACAACCTGAACAATAGATTGATAATATTCATATTTTTCTCAGTGTTAAAAATTGACTAAGCTAGCTATACCCTCTTTCTTTTAGTACTAAATTCGAAAAGCCCTCTTTTTTAAATCATTTTAATCTCTCTGCTATAACGCCATTCCTAGCAGCATTTAGCCTGTAAATTTTTGCATCTATGCCATCATTTTGCAACTTGCGATAAAAAAAATTGGCTTGGGTAGAATCATGCGTACTCATCATTATCTGAAAATCCATATCGATTATATAATCACGAAGCACATCAAATACAGCAGATGCATGTACCAAGTCATGGTGTTGAGTGGGATCATCTAGCAATAAAGCTTTCCAAGGTGTCCATTGGTGTTTTTTAGCCATTGCCAGCATAAACGTGAGTTGCAAGTCGGTTAATTGAGCCTCGCTGGCTATACGGATAACATCAACGGGATTATTATGAAGTGCAGTTTTAATATTGGCATAAGTTCTATTTCTGTATGTGCCACTGCTTAAAAGTTCGCCATCGGAAAATCTGGAATCAACTACAATCCGTTTCAGTAGTTTTGTCCACGATGGATTAATTGCTGTAATGTGCTTGTGTATTGTGTCTTGTTCCTTTTTCGCATTTGCAAAAAAATCAGTAAAGGTTTTATGTTTTAGGACAAAATCCTTAACTAAAGCCTCATCTGAGATTACTTGGCTGTTTAGCCGCTCCAAATAAACCTCTTCACTGTCAGGGGCAATTTTGGTCTTGATTTCTTCTACCACCTTTAAATAGCTTTCCGCACTACGCCACCGAGAAATTTCCTGGTCAATCTTCTCTAATTCACTCTTTACTGCATTTAAATTATTCTGACTTTCAGAAAGTGATTTCTTCGCTTCATCTAACCTATCTTTGACAGGATAATTCTCTAGCCTGGCACTGCTCCATTTATTTTGGATACCGTCCTGTTGGCTTTTTACCTTTGCAATAAATTCAGTGCATTCGATTATCTGGTTTTTTAGCTCTTTAATCTCTTTTTCAAGAGTCTCTTTTGAAAGTGTTAATTCCCGAACCCGATTTTTAATTTCATCTACCGAATTTTGTATTGATGTAATATCTGCGTTAACCTTCTCGATCGATTCATTTTCAATTTTGGGCATTAAATCATTGAGTGATTGCTCTTTGTTCAAAAGAGTGATATTTGAGGCTTTGATTTTCCCTTCGTGAATAGTGTTTAATCTCTCTAACTCTGCTTTTCGAAGCTTTGATTCGTTCAGTGATTCTTCAGTTGGTTTCTGCTCCAGGCTGCCTTTACGTTGAATAAGGGCTTCAATGGCTTTATTTGCATTTTTTTCTTTTTCTTCAAGGAATCTCGCTGCTTCAACTGAGCTTTTGCAATTAGGAAAATTGGGAATTATGATCTTTTCCTGAGTATCAGTATATTCTGTCAACAAATTTCTTTGTGCTTGTAAATCAGCATTTGCTTTATCCAGGGCACTCTTATTTTCATCAAGCGTTTTTTTAATGTCGGCCTCGGTTTTTATTGCTACGCTTTCTTCCTCTACGGCTATCGATATAAGTGGATTGATCTTATTCAAGGCACTTGTTATTCTATCCTTTAGCTCTCCTGGATTATACTTTGCCTCACATACGGGACAATCTGTAGCGGCATCAGAAATATTAGAAGCAATGGTACTTACCGCCTGTTGTATATCTCCCGAAGCTTGCCTTAACGATTTCAACACCCTTTCTTTTTCCTTACGAACCGCAGTGGCATTCGCCAAGCTTTCATTTAAAGCAAGTAATGCTCCTTCTAAAAATATTTTATCTTTTTCAATCGAGGGTATTTTTACCTCTTGGATTTCTTTAATGTTTGATGAAGTCTGCTCCCACTTTTTTTGAAGCTCCCAGAGTTTTGCTGTAAGAGACTTTTCATTTTCGTTCTTCTCAATATCATTATCTATAAATCGATAGTTATCAAAAATCTTGTTTGTTTTTTCTATTACATCTTCTATTTTTCTTAAATCCTCTAAATCCCTTTTTCGAATTTCTTCTTGTTTATTTATCTCTTTTCTTAAATTTGTTATCTCATTAATCGTTATGTCTCTTTCAGAAAATAAGTTCCTGATTTCTTTCAACTTATCCAATTGGGCTTCCCGATTTTGCAGTTGTTCATTAGCTCTGTCAAAGGATTTCTGACCATTTAATCTAGATTTTTCCTTTTCAGATAAGGCAACGTTATTATTGTCTTGCTCCTTGGCTTTTGTTTCTAATATTTTTAAGTTATCAGAGTATAATTGGATAAGGCTGTCCAATTCGGCATACTGATTCGCTGTCAATAAATTGTTGCTTATTAGCTGATTGACGGCTGATTTAATCTGCTCGAAAAATGCCGCCACTGAATCCACGTTATCTTCTGCCTTCGCTTTAATATCGAGCTTAGCATTCTTACATGTATTATTGAGCTGTGAAATGATTTCGGACAATGGAATACGCTCAGCATTCGATTGGAACTGGCTTTGCCGAGCAAGCAGGGCCTTAAATTCATCCAATATTTCCTTTGACTTGGATAATTTATCCTCTAGCCTTTTTTGTTCTTTGGTAAGAGCACCTGTAATACTCTGTTTTTTGGCCAAAATATGATTCAATTCTCTGCCAATCGACAATTTATCCAAGCGAGAACCGGCATCATTTTCTTCCGCTCCAACAAACCAATCTTTTCCGCGCTGTTCAAGCAGATGAGTTAATCTTAAAAGATAGGGAATGGAGTCAATTTTGTCTCCAAACAATTTATCGTGATCACCGTTTAATATAAGATCTTTATTCAATTGGTAAGCAACTTGACATATTAGGTCATTACTAAATTTCAGCTGAATATCTAAGCCTGATTGCTGATCTCTGACCAAAGCATTCGGAGGTTCTCCAACTCTGTCCAACTTCCCTGTCAGTGCTAATTCAATCGCTTCAAAAACGGTTGTCTTTCCAGTCCCATTAGGGGCCAGTAAAATGGTTGCTCCTTTACCAAAGTCAATATCGACATTTTCCCCAAATCGCCTTGCATTTCGAATGTTTATGTGATTTAGATGAATCATTTTTAATTTTTTATTTCAGGAAAAAGAGATTCTATTAATTCATTACCTGTTTCATTAGACAATAATGCAGCACGCCATTTTTTTTGTTCCTCCACAGTGAACCAAAGGTGTTTTTCTGCCGTAGCAGCCATAGCTGTATTAATTGGATCTACGGCATCATCCTGTAACTGGGTATCTTCCAATTTGCTTAAAAAAGTCCTGTCGATTAACTCATGGGCTGCTTGCCCCGGCCTCTGTATATATTTCCTGCAGTACTTTTCAGAAGATTCAATGCTATAACATTCATCAATGGAAATGTCGATATCGTTGCTGTCAAATAGGATCAACAGATACAGATCAGCGGTTTCAGGATCAAGCAGAGCATCCTTTACTGTAGCAGACCATTGTAATGCTGATTGAATATCTTCCTTGTCCTTTAATTCAACCATAAGTAATGTCTTCCAGTTATGGCGATTGCCATTTTTTGTGATTCGCTGAAGGCGGAATACTTCTTTTTTGCCTATTTGGTTTGTGTCAAATCCCAAAAACTGATTTGCTACACTAGGGTCAGTTTCTCTTTGAAAGCGTCCTTCTATGTGGCTTTCAATAAATGTATTTAGCTCTTCAATTTTCATGCAATTTCTTCTTTTTTTATTAGCATATTTTTTAGATAGTCGCTTATACCTTTGATCTCTCCCTTATTAATTAACTGGCGTAGATGAATATTATATGTCATTAACATTTTTAATTGTTTGCCTTCAGCCAGCGTATTTTCCTTTTGAACAGGTTCATCAATTTTCAACCCCAATACCTCGCTATGAGAAGCCTGCACCTTGGAAAATATCAATAAATCGGCGTGTTCCATTCCGATAACTTCTTTGCAATTTTCGATTACTTCTTTCACGCCTTTTTTATCATCAAATAGCCCACTCCAATATTGTAATGCAATGGTATTGGCATTGTATATACCGGCCATATTATTCCAATCACCTTTACCGTCATTATCTAGGCAAACCGAAGCAATCAGCAACAGCCACAACCCGTCTGTAAGTATACCTACAGTTTTGGAGCCTATCCGTATATCACTATTTATTTCCTTCCCCTCTGCATTAGGATGAAGCATTTTTCTAAAAAGGGCTCTTTGTTTTTCAGGTGAGTCATCAAATTGGGGCACCCAGATTCGCCAACGGTTATCCATAGCATCCCTAAGCTCGCTGGAATGATTCGTATTGAGTAACCTTATCTTATCAGCCATTTTAGTTTTTATAGCTTGCCAAGTAATTAAAAGCATATTTTTATTCAATTCCTCTGCATCTGTTTCTTGATCAGCAATACCAACCAGTGGCCTGATTTCGGCTGAAAGAAAGCGTTCATTGTTTTCTATTATGTTGAGACCTGATGTATCATTGTCTGAAAGCCCCAGGGTGTTCCCAATCTTTGACTTTAAATGATGTTCCCAATCAGCCTTACCAGTGAAATACGACATTTTGCCGCCGCTTTGATGAATTGCTATCCGCATCAGACTTTCAGACAATTTGCAATTCGGCTTATAGGTTGCATTTACTTTTAAATGATTAAGAAGTGTATTATTCCATAGCTTCGGGACAATGACGCTAGATCGTTCTATCTGGGAGTTGAATTCTAAATCCTGCGTACCGCATATATTCCATTGCGAACCATTGTCATCATATTGTGTCCAAAAATTAATATCCGAGCGAATAAATTCTTTTAGCTCAAATAATAGATTGCGAGGCCCAATGGCTCCTGAAAAAGTAGTATTTTCATTAGTATAGGCAGTAATTCTGGATCTTACTTCTTTCACCTTATCTGAAACAAATATGTCAGTAAGCCTATTCTCAGTTTTACTTTCGATATCAGACTCCATTCCGGAGTTTTTGACTTTGAGAAATTGAAAGACATTTAAAATATGTTCCCAATCTTTAAAATCACACCAGCTTTTAAGCCACACAAAGCAATTTTTGATATTTTCATCTGCATCAGCCAAAGCCTGTAAACCAGCAGCAGTAGTGACAGCCGACTTTATATGCACATCACATAAATCTTTTAAGTCTTTTATGCGAAGCCCCTTCTTTATTTTCGTAGTTAGTTCTGGTAATTCAATCCAGAACTCTCTTTTAGGAGACATAGTAGTTATATCAACGTCTTCAAACCAATCCGCCAAGCTTTTCAAGGTTTCGTCCAAAGGTGACAAGTCGCGTTTTTGACCTAATCGATCCCCCTTTTTATATTCATTTCTATTGCATTCATCTAAATCACTACCAAAGTCTCCTGAGGTTTGTCTTTTAACTTGAATATGAATCTGTGAATTCCGTTCTTTTTCAATCACTATATCATCCCATTTTGATATACCACCTTGTTCTGAACCTATCCGCAAATAATGTTTGCGGCCTAAGACAAAATCAACCAGCATACACGAAATTTCGTAGGTAGCAAGTGCCTGTTCATATTTTTTGGTTTGGTCTAATCGTAGTTTGGCTAACATCTATTATCTATATTTTATTCATTTAAACGAGGTTTTGTCAATTTTTCAACACTCTGCGTGAGGGATAGCAACGGAAAGCCCGCAGCGCAGCGAGGACTTGCAGCGGATAGCCCGACCCGAAGGGGCACGCCACCTAAATATTTTTTGTTTTTATTGTTGTTATACTTCATTGTCTGTTTTTTACACGCCCACCAACTCCACCTTGCTCTTGCCACTCTGCTGCTTACTCACCTTTATCTGCACCGGTATCCTCTCCGTCATTTCCTGCACGTGGGAGATCACACCCACCTTACGCCCCTGGTTTTGCAGGCGTTCCAGCGCATCCATCGCAATATTCAGCGTAGCAGGGTCGAGGGAGCCAAAGCCTTCATCAATAAACAACGACTCTACCTGCATGCGGCTGCTGGACAGCGAGGACAGCCCCAATGCCAGCGCCAGCGAAGCCAGGAACGATTCACCACCCGAAAGAGAGAACACGGTACGCACTTCATTGCCCATGTCCTGATCTATCACCTGCAGGCCCAGGGTGTTGGGGATGCGCTGCAGCAGGTATCGGTTGCTGAGCATGCCCAGGTGTATATTGGCATAGCTGAGCAATACATCCAGCGTATATTCCTGCGCTATGAGCCGGAACTTTTTGCCATCTGCGGAGCCAATGATGTCGTTGAGCCTTGCCCAGTTTTCGGTGATAAGCGCTTTGGCTTCAATCATGCCCAGCAGGTCGCCTATCTTTTGTTTGTTGGCCAGGTCCTGTTGTAGCTGGAAACCGATCTCGTTCTTTTGTTGTACCTGTTGTTGCAGGTTTGTTTTTACGGTGTTCAGTAATTCGTTTAACGCTTCGGCACTTCGCTCAGAAAGCCGTTGCTGTTCATGCCGCTGCAGTTGCGTGGTACGTTCCTGTAATACGGATTCCGCCTGTGTAATGGCATCGGCTATCGCTCTTAATGCGGTACGTTCTGTTTCTATCCAGTCGCTGCTATATGCCAGCAATTGCGATAATCGCTCTTCATCTAATGCCGATGCATTGCGGCTATTGAATGTAGTCAGCCAGTCCCGTATTTTTTGATGGAAAGTTTCGGCTTGTTGTTGCAACAACAGTATATCCTTTTCAGCTTGTTCTTTTTGTGTGGTGGTACGGGTAAGGCTTGTTTGCAACAGCTCCCTGTCAGCCTTTATTTTGTCCACCGCCTGCTGTGCTGCTGTTACAGCTTGTTTTAAATGCTGCTCTATAGTTGCGGCAGCCTCGCCGTTAAAGATGGCTTTTCGCTTTTGCGTAAGGGTATCCTGTTGTTCTTTCACAGCGCTGAGTGCGGCTTGCTTCTTTTGTACTTCCACTGAAGTGTTTTGTAGCTGGCTCTTTGTGGCTTCGAGTGTTGCCGTTAATACGCTATGCTGCCGGGAGTCTTCTTCCAGCTTTTGAACAGTAGCTTTCCATTGTTCGGCGAATTTACTAATGTGCTGCACGAATGCCGCAGCATCATTTTTCCAATGCGTAAACCACCCGGGTGCGGTAAAGTAAGCAGACAAGCTTTGCTCTATAGTAGCCAACGCCTGGTTGTGGTGCTGCTCTTCCTTATGGTATTGCGCCGCTTGATCCTGCAGGGATTGCAGGCGCCGGTCTGTGTCTTTTACGGCATTGCTGTTTTCGTGCTGCTGCCGTTCCAGAGCACTTATTTTTTGCTGCAGTGCATCCAGCTCCTGTTTTTTTGCAGTGTATAACTGCATTTGCTGTTGCAGGGTTTTTTGTTGTGCCCTCGCATCCTGTAGTTGCTGTGCCAGCCAGGCTGCTTTTTGCTCATCGGGTATTTCAGCAGCATGGGGATAGATGAGAAAGCTTTCCCAGGTTTTTTGATGTGCTGCAAGTACAGTTTTCTTTACACTTGTTTCCTGCTCCTGCAAGGCGATGGTTTCTGTTAGCCGTTTTATCGTTTCCTGCAGACTACTTTCTGTTTGCAGGTAGGAGGTATATGCTTTATCATTTTGCTGGTGTGCCGCTTCCAGCTCCGCCAGCACATGATTCAATTGAGGCTGTTCGGTAACATAGGGATGCGCTGTGCTGCCACAAACGGGGCAGGGTTCATCGGGTAGTAACTGTGAGCGCAGGGATGCCACATTTTCAGCAGCAGCCAGGCGTGCTTTATTCAACATGCGGAGCGATGCATCCCGCTCTGCGGCAGCCACCACCAATTGTCCCGAGGCCTGTACCAGTAATGGTGTTTTATTGTTTAATTCGTTTTTATTGCCAGCCAGTTGTTGCTTTACTGTATGAAGGTCTGCCTGGCTGTGGGATATTATTTTCCAATGTGCTTCGGCCGCAACCAGGTCTTCGATGCGGGAGTCGGTAGCTGTTTTTTCTTTTTCTGCAGTTGCAACAGGTATGCCTGCCAATGCCTGCGATGCTGCGGTATGCAGTTCCTTTTCTGCCTGTAATTGTTGTGCAATAGTTACGGATGTTGCTTCCAGGTCAGCTTTTGACTGTTTTGCTTCGGCTATAGCGGTTTGTGTACGTTCCAGCTCCGGCAACAACGATTGTGCAGCATCCAGCAGGGCCTGCGCATCACCGAGTTTTGCGCTGATGAGGCCATGATTTTCGGCAATGGGCTGCCGGGTACTATTGTCTGCTTTCCATTGCTGCAATTGCGTAATAGAAGCCAGTAACTGCCCGGATTGTTGCTGCTGTTCCTGTAATTGTTGCTCCAGTTGCTGATGGGTAGCCTCAACTGCCTTTGCTTCTGTTGCGGCCTGTTGTGCCTGTTCTGCTTTTTCTTTAATCTGTACATCCAATGCCCTAGCTTCTTCTAAAAGTGGTACGGCTAGTTCCTGTTGTTGAATAGCGGCAACGGCGGATTCATGGGCAGTTTGTAGTTGCTTGTCTACTATTTCCAGCTGCTGTTGCAGGCTGTCAAGCATTGTTTGTAAGTGATGCAACGTTGCTGCCTTTTCGGCCCCTTGCTTTTCAGCCGCCTGCTGTCCATCTACCCAGGTACGGGTAGGCTGCACTTGTTCTACCTGCTTTAATTCCTGCTCACGGCCTGCGGCATTTTTCCTGGCTTCAATGGCTTGCTCTTGTGCACTTTTTGCTGCGCCGAGACCGGTTTGCAATAATGTAAGCTGAGCATGCCAGTCCATTTCCTTATTTAAAAGTGTTGCTTCTTTTTCTTGTATGGCTATGCTTTGTTCCATAGTTGTTTTCTGCCGCTCCAGCGCTTCCAGCTCTTCTGGTGTCAATGTGGCAATGCCTTCCCGTTCCAGGTTAAGGTCTTCCAGCTCCCGTTTTTCCTTACTGTAATTAGCAAATATCTGCCTGGATATTTCAGAATAAATACGGGTTCCCGTAAGCTTTTCCAAAAGAGCTGATTTCTCATCTTTGGCTGCTTTTAAAAATGCTGTAAAGTCGCCCTGGGCCAGTAATACAGAGCGGTTGAATTGTTCGAAGTTCAAGCCTACAAGGCGTTCTATTTCATCGGCGGTTTCTTTCTTTTTTCCCGAAAAAACAACGCCTGATAGTTTGTTGATCAGCTGAATGGAATCGGGCCGTAAAGCGCCATCGGCTTTGTCCCTGGCCCGCCTTACTCGCCAGGAGGCAGTATGTACTTGCCCATCGGTACCTATAAAATCTACCTCGGCAAAGCCTTCTCCGGCACCATCGCGCAGAATGCCCCGTTGATCGCCCTGGTTGATGGTAGTACCTTGTACATCTATAATATCGATGCCAGCTTCCTGCCCTTGTTTGTAACGGGGTGTTTTACCATACAGCGCCAGGCAGAGCGCATCGAGTATGGTGGATTTACCCGCGCCGGTAGGACCAGTAATAGCAAAGATGCCTGCTGAGGACAAAGGCTCCTTTGTGAAATCAATTTCAGTAAAGCCTTCGAGCGAGGCGAGATTTTTTATGCGGATACCCAGGATTCTCATTCGGCTTCGGTTTGGGCCACCTCCTGGATCACCTGGTTAAATAATTGTAGTAGTTCTGCGGGAACCGTAGTGTGGTAGCGCGATTGATACACCTGTTCCAATACATCGGCGGGCTGTAGTTCACGAATGCTTTCTTCGGTGACAGTTGCTGTCCGGCTGTCGGTGCTATTGGCGGCTGGGTATTTAACATCAATTTTAGCCAGGCGCACATGTTTGCCGCTTAGGGCGGTTTCTATTTTATGCCGCAACCCAGGTTCTGGTCCATCGAGCAACACCCGCACTTCGAGATATGGGGCTGGCAGATGAACGGTACCCGCAACAGGTAATTGCTGTAATGCATTCGTTACCTCGGCAAGTGTGCTGTGTACCGAGGGTACTCTTTTTAAGGGTACCGACACGGGTACTTCGATGGTTTTCAAATTGCTGATGCCTTGTTCTTGCAGGTCGAACACAATTACCTGGTGCTTGTAATTCAGTTCCGAAAACGACATGGGGATAGGGCTACCGCAGTAGCGGATATGTTCTTTACCACCAATGCGCTGGGCTTTGTGGATATGCCCCAGGGCCACATAGCGGATATCTTCATGGAAAGCCGTTGCACCAATACATTCCACACCACCCATGATGGCACGTTCTACGGATTTGTCTACATCGGTCATGTCGGTTTGCTGGGCATGCAGGTGGCCCATACAAATGATGGCCTGGTTGGCAGATTTTTTAGCACAGGTGTAGTCGTAAGCCCCGGCATAAAATGCGGAAACGCCAGCTGTATACGGATTTTCTGCTTCAGTAATAACAGGATAGTCGCCCATGCGTAAAAAGGGAACTGCCATACACCATGCTTTAGTCACTCCCTGTCTATCTTTTAATGGGATGATGAGTTTTTCATAATCGAAGCTGCCATCTTCTTTTTTTTCTACAAGACCAATAATATGTATGTTGGATGATTCCAGCAGGGGTTTGGGAGATTCCAGTCTTGCCGCCGAATCGTGATTGCCGGCAGTGATAATTATTTGCAGATCTGGATTGTCTTTCACCGTCTGGTTGAGGAAGGTGTAAAACATTTTAATGGATGCAGCCGAAGGGTTTGACAGGTCGAAGATATCACCGCTTATTAGTAAGGCCTCTATGTTTTCGCTGGAGAGTGTTCCCCTCATCCAATTCAGGAAATGCTGGTGTTCGTAGGTACGGTCATACTCATAGAATAGCTGACCCAGATGCCAGTCGGCAGTATGAAGAATTTTCATGACGGGATAAGGTTGTTTTTACAATAGCAGCATGAAAGGGAAGCTATTGGCGTAAAAGATAATAATAAAAATCAAAAAGTATAAATCCCGGACATTAAACGTGAAAAACACCTGATTTTGCTGGTCGGGGACAGTAGTTATATCATTACCGTTATCCGGCGGGCAACTATAGAAAGGAGAAGAAGGCGTTCTCAACGCATACGGATACAAGCAAGACGATTCGTGTTAAGTGCGATGTGTGCCGATCAAATAGTTACTCCGGCTTAAGGAGCGGTGAGTGAGGAGGGAGAGTGCATTCTGTCTTATAAAAAACAACGCCTGGTGAAATCATTTGTCTTCACCTGGCGCCTCTGTGATCCTGTGGTCAAAGTTCGAACTCTTTGGTAGCTCGCGGGGGTGTTAATAAGTTTCCCGGAATCTTTTTGTGATACATTATGAAATGCACTTCCCGCCCCCAGGCGGATGCTGCAAAAGAAATAGTATCGATGAATATCGGATTGTTTCCTTCGGATCGGAATATGTCCAGGTTGTTTATACCGGTATTTATTTCGGTGCATTCCAGGGGGCGCTGAAATGGTACGAGCCAGAGCCTACTTTTAGCACCACATATTCTTTTTCCCTGCCTGCTATCCGGATATCTTTGGATGCACTTAAAGCCTTTCCGTTCTCCGTTACTTCGCCGGCATCTGTAGCCGGTATATAAACAGTAGCTGTTGTATTGACAGGGATTTCTATATCCAGCAGTAATTTATTGCTATCAATTTTCCAACTGGCAGACAATTTTCCGTAACGCGTAAGATAGCTGGCTGCTGCCTGGGTAAGTCCTTTGCCGATATGTGGCTTAATGGTGCTTTTTTTGTATCCAACGCTTTCTTCTTCGGTATCAAGCCCCGCTATTACCCGGTACATCCAGTCGCCAATGGCGCCATAGGCATAGTGATTGAACGAATTCATGCCTGCATTTTGGAAACTGCTATCTGGCTTCATGCCATCCCAGCGCTCCCAGATGGTAGTAGCGCCCATTTTTACCGGGTATAACCAGGAGGGGTAGCTTTCCTGTAAGAGAAGGTTATAGGCCACATCTGTGTGTCCGAAACGACTGAGCACATGGCAGAGATAGGGGGTGCCCAGAAAGCCGGTCGTCAGGTGTGTGCCGTATTGGTTGATATTTTTCACCAGCCTGTCTGCCGCCTGTTGCCGCAAGGCTTCAGGCAACATATCAAAATGCAGGGCCAGTACATACGAAGTTTGTGTATTACTTACGGTAGCTCCGTTTGCTGTGGTGTATTCATTTATAAAAGCATCTTTGATCTTAATCAGAAGATTGGAGTAGGTAACAACATCGTCAGATTTACCCAGTACACTGGCTGCCCTGATCAGCAATTGAGCAGAGTAGCTATAAAAGCATTGCGCAATCAGGTATTTGTCGGTAATGGCTGATCTGCCATCCACATCATCGGTGATGCTGTAAAACAACCAGTCGCCGAAGTGACCTCCTTTATTCCAGAGATAATTGGTGCTTTGGCTGGTCATGAAGTCTACCCACGCCTTCATAGAGGGGTATTGGTTTTCCAGTATTCTTTTATCTCCATAGGCCAGGTACATATTCCAGGGTATGATCGTAGATGCATCGGCCCAGCCGGCACTGCCACCGTCGTTGCCCAGCACATTCGGGATTATATGAGGTACACTGCCATTGGAGAACTGATCTGCGGCCAGATCTTTCATCCATTTGTTGAAAAAATTGTCAACGTCCATTAAAAAGGAAGCTGTACGGAAAAATACCTGTGCATCGCCAGTCCATCCCAGGCGTTCATCTCTTTGCGGGCAATCGGTCGGAACGTCGAGAAAATTACCTTTTAAGCCCCATTCAATATTATGCTGCAGCTGGTTGATGAGTGGATTGGAGGAGGTAAAGCTGCCGGTAGGCTTCATGTCGGAGTACAGCGCTACGGCTGTAAAGTTTTCCGGCTTTAATTCGCCGGGGTATCCTTCCACTTTAATGAAGCGGAAGCCATGCCAGGTAAAATGAGGCTCAAAAGTTTCTTCTCCGTCTCCGTTTAAAATATAGGCATCCTGTGCTTTTGCTCTCCGGAGATTTGCTGTGTAAAAATTTCCAGCTTTATCCAGCACTTCTGCATGGGAAACAAGGATGCTGTCACCCGCTTTTCCATTTGCTTTGAGTACGACCCAACCGACCAGGTTTTGTCCAAAATCAATCACCTGCTCGCCGCTGGGTGTTTTAAAAATACGTACGGGTTTAAAGGTTTCGTGCTTTTTGACGGGTTCATTGTGCGTAGCAATCAGGATGTCTTTGGGAAAATCGGCTTGTTTGGCCTTACTCCATTCCTGATCATTATAGCCGGCGGCGGTCCATCCGGTCTTCTCCTGCCGGGCGTCTATTGTTTCTCCATGATAAATCTCCGAATAGCGGATAGCTCCGGTAGAAGACTTCCAGGTTTCGTCAGATATGATACTTTCAGTAGTTCCGTCGGTATAGGTAATGTCCAGCTGAAATAACAGCGCGATATCTTTACCGTAGATGTTCTTTTGTTCTTCCCATACCAGGTTGCCACGATACCAGCCGCTGGCAAGGGTTACAGCTATGGCATTGTCCCCTTTTTTTACGAGATCCGTTACATCATACGCCTGGTATTGCAGGCGTTTCTTATAGCTTGTCCAGCCAGGTGTGAGAAAGGCATCTCCGGTCTTCTTCCCATTGATGCTTGCTTCGTAGAGGCCGTGTGCAGTAATATAAGCAGTCGCTGTTCTGATCTTTTTTTTACCAGTGAATTCTTTACGAAACAGGGGAGAGGCCCTAAGACTGTCTTCTTCAAAGCCGGGTACAATCCAGCTGGCTTTCCAGTCAGTCGGGTTTAGCAGCCCCATCTGCCAAAAGGCTGGTTCACTCCAGGCAGAAGCCTGGCCTGAATTGTCCCAAACCCGCACCTGCCAGTAATAGCGTGTGCCGGAGCGGAGAGGTGTTCCATTATAAGCTATCAGGATTGACTGATCAGAAATGACCTTGCCGGTGCTCCATGTTTTTTTACCACGGATAAGTTCTCTGGAATCAGTTGCAACTCTTATTTCATAGGCGGTTTGCAGCACATTACGTTTGGCGGAAACAAGTTGCCAGCTAAAATGAGGTTTGGGCACATCGAGGCCAATCGGATTGCTCCGGTTTTCGGTACTTAGATTTTGTACCTGCACTTGTGCCAGGGCGAAAGAAACGCAGGTAAAGATGTGGAGGAAGAGAAAATATATTTTTTTCATATAGCCTGTAATGTGGGAATTCAAGTTACTGTTTTATCAGTAAACCGCTGACTCCGGAATCCGTGCGCAATGATGCACAGCTGTTATGGCTTCCGGATGAAAAGAAGGGTGTGGTACAAAATAAGAAGGGCACAATGAAAGAACATTGTGCCCTCAGTGACCCCGCAGAGACTCGAACTCTGGACCCGCTGATTAAGAGTCAGCTGCTCTACCAACTGAGCTACGGAGTCAAAAAAGCCCCGGATGAAACCGGGGCTGCAAAAATAATGTTTTTGTGAAACAGACCGCCTGTTTTTTAAGAAGGATGCACCGGCTGTGAAGCGGCGGTGTTTTCCCACAGCAATTTCTGGGTGGGAAAGGCAAACTCGATGCCTTCGCGCTCAAAGGCTTCATAAATGCCCAGGCATACAGCCTCCTGGATGTTCATGAATTTGACATAATCGGCACTCAGCACATAGTACACGATTTCGAACTGGATGCACGACTCGGCCAGTACGGCCAGGTGAGTGCGGTCAAACTGGGTTTCGGGTATCGCCGTTACGATATCTTTTACCATGCCGGGTATACGACGCAGTTGAGCTGCTCCGGTAGTGTAAGTGACACGGATCGGAAAAAGTACACGGCGCCGCTCCATCCGTTTGAAATTCTGAACCCGGGAGTTGGTGAGATCGGTATTGGAAACGATTAGTTGCTCGCCGCTCAGCGTACGCAGGCGGGTTGTTTTGATGCCGATATATTCTACAATTCCGGAGTGGCTGCCGGTAATTACAAAATCACCTGTTTCAAAGGGTTTGTCAAAAAAGATAACAAGGTAGCTGAAGAGATCGCCCAGGATGGTTTGAGCCGCCAGTGCAATCGCAATACCTCCGATGCCGAGGCCGGTGACAATGGTGGTGATATCGTAGCCAAGATTATCTATCAGGAAAATAAACCCGATGACCCAGAGTACTACTTTTATGATCAGCAGGATGCCGCGTGCCTGTTTGGCCTGTGCCGGATCGTGCGAAGCGTTGCCGGCAAAACGCTGAAATGCATACCCAAGCAGATCGCTCACCATACGTATGACAAAGAATACGACTACTACCAGTGAGGCAGTCTGTATAATCTGTGTAGCCCGGGTGGGTAGATTCAGATATCCAATGCCGGCATTAAACACGCCCAGATAAAGCAGAGGCATTACTGATCGTTTAAAGAGACGGATGAGGAAATCGTCGAAACCGGTTGCCGTACGGCTGCTCCAGGCCTGCAATCGTTTTAATACGATGAGACGAATGATTCTTAATAACAAAAAGCCACCCGTTACGATTGCCAGCGTGATTGTCCAGTCGCGAAGCGTATTACCCCAGAAGAGCGTATCCCAGTATCGTTCCATAGGATTTTGTTTAGGTTAAGCGCGATAGTTGACGCTGCAAATTTCCGTGCAGGATATTATGGAGACCTTAAGCTCTTATTAAAATAACCTTAGAGCGGGCGGGCAACGGGTAATTCTATGGTAAATGTAGATCCTGTACCGGGAGCAGATACGACGCTGATATTGCCTTTATGTAATTTAATAATGCGATGGGCCAGCGAAAGTCCCAGTCCAAAGCCTTTTGCTTCATGCGCATCATTGATACGATAAAACGGCTGAAAAATATTGCTCAGCTCTTTTTCATCCATACCCACGCCTTTATCGCTGATGCGGATAATAAACCATTTGTCGGTTACCTCCAGGCTTACATCCGCACGGTTATCGTTGGAGTATTTGCAGCCATTGGTGGCAATATTGCGGATGGCGGTAAAGAGCAGTTCCTGGTTACCCAGCACCAGCAGGCGGTCTTCTTCTTCGGGAAGAGGACCAAACTGCAGGCTGATATGAAACTGATTATCCTGTTTATGAATTTCACCGGGCAGTTGCATCAGTACCTCATCGATTCGTACCAGGTCAATATTGAGTCCGCCGGGATTGCCAGCCGCTGTAGCAAACTGCAAAAGTGTTTGTACCAGATTGTTCATGTGATGCACATCCTGCAAAACGGTATACATGATCTTCCGGTATTCCTCGTCGGTACGGTTGCGCTGCAGGGATACTTCCAGCTGGCTGGAGATAAGTGTAAGGGGAGTAGACAGCTCATGCGAGGCATTGGAGATAAACCGGCGTTGCAGTTCAAAACTTTCCTTGAGCCGGTCGAGCAATTCGTTGAGGGTGGCAGACAGCTGATACCATTCATCTCTATTGTGTCCGGTCTGTATACGCCGGTCGAGATTGTAAGCGGAGATATCAGTTACATCAGCGGTGATCTGACGAATGGGTCGCAGCAGACGGCGGGAAAATATCCAGCCTACCATCAGTGAAATAAGAGTGCCGCAGATAAAACTGGTTAGCAGGATGCTGCGAAGCCGGGCCAGGTTGTTGAGCCCTTCCGCATCTACTGCGCCACAGACCACTACGGGTCCTTCGGGATACTTGCTGTTGGCAAAGGCTACGACTTCCTTGCCCTTTTCTTTGTAAAACAACGATCCCTTTTGCCTTGCCTGCGCCTGTACCTCGTTGCTGACATGAATCGTATCATGCGGCAGGTCGCTGTACGAATAGATTTTACGGCCATGGCTGTTGTAAGCCTGTACCGTTTTGTTTTGAAGCGTGAGTGATGTAGAGGAGTCTATACGGCGAATCAGGTCGCGGTCAAATATTTCGGACTGCGCCAGCAGCCGCGAAATAGTGGTGGCCCGGTTAGTAAGGCGTTTGCGGATTCCGGCCTCGCGGTTACTGGCAGAAAAATAATAAATGCCCAGGCACACGATGCCGAGAATGACAAATACGGCAGCAGTAAACAGGAGCGTAATGCGGAAACGAATGGGCATGACTAGCTATTTTCTTTCAGCATATAGCCCATGCCTACCTGTGTATGAATAAGTTTATCGGCAAAGGGCTTATCTACTTTATTTCGCACATAGTTGATGTATACATCAATGATATTGGTATTGGTATCGAAATCGATGTCCCAAACATTGACGGCAATATCGGCCCGCGATACCACCCGGTTTTTGTTGCGCAGCAGGTATTCGAGCAATTGAAATTCCTTGGCAGTCAGATTGATCAGTATGTCATTACGTTTTACCTCCTTGTTGTCGAGGTTCATAACCAGGTCGCCTGCCCGAAGCAGGTTGCCTACCGGCGTATTGGGGTCACTACTTCTGCGCAGCAGTACCCGGATCTTCATCAGCAATTCGCGAAACTCGAAGGGTTTGATGATATAGTCGTCGGCGCCGGCATCGTAGCCTTCAATTTTATCGTCAAGTGTACTGAGTGCGGTGAGCATGATCACGGGTATCCGGGCATTGGCCGCCCGTACCAGTTTGCAGAGCTCATATCCATTGATGCCAGGCAGATTGATATCCAGTACCACCAGTCCGAAATCGCCATTTTGAAATAAACGATATCCGATCTGGCCATCATATGCCACTTCCACATCGTAACCATTTTCAGTAAGTCCCTGACGCAACGTATCGGCTATACGTGCTTCATCTTCTACCAGTAATATCCGGATTGGATCCATGTGTGCCATTTTGGTGAACAAGTAATGCTAAGTGGCAAGGTACGATTATTCTGGCCGGTTGAAAATGCAGGTAGTTCCAGGATTCTAATATTTTTTTAATTCATGATTAATGGATGTTTAAGAGAGAGGAGTCATTTTTAGCACATGGCCACTGGCTTTAGTCATATTTTGATACCAGTCGATTTCAGCGTAAATACTGAAGTGGCAATTGCCCGCGCTGTTGACCTCGTGCAGTTGAGCAGTTGCCGCATTACATTACTGCATGTGCAGCGTATCCTGCTGCCCGGTATGGTGCAGAGTATCCATTGCTATGTAAAAGGTTATTCGCGTCAGCAGGTTAATGCCGACAGGCAGGTGCTGGTAGATAAACTGCAGGTATTGAAGCTTGCGATAGAGGAGCAGCATCCGGCACTGAGTGTGCGTACGGAACTTATTTTCGGTGAGCCGGTGCAGGAGTCGATTGTGCGTTGTGCCATGACACGTGAAGCCGACCTGATTATAATTGGTAAAAAAGGCGGAACCCGCATTTTCCCTTTTCTGCATACTGTGATCCCTGCACGCGTTGCCGCAGCTTCTGGAGTGGCTGTGCTGACAGCCAAGCCGGGGTCATTGAATAATGAAATACGTACAGTCGTTGTTTGTATCGGTGCCCATTCTTCTGCACGTAAACTTGCTATGCTCGAGGCTTTGCGGCGCAAATCAAAAATGCAGGTGAGACTGGTGTCTGTAGAAGAAACAGATCGTGATGATGGCCCCGGCCGGCAATCACTTTTCAATGCTTTCAGACTACTGAAAACCCACTGGCCTTATCCCGTAGCGTATGAAGTGCTGCAGGGAAATAATAAAGCCCGAACGCTGCTCAAATATTGTAATAAAGTGGGAGCAGATATGCTTATTGTAAACTCAGGAACGGAAACAACGGTGAGTGGCTGGACAAAACAACAGATATCAGATCTGTTGCCGGCCAGTTCGCGTACGCAGGTGCTGGCCCTTGATCCGGCCTGATATTTTTTATCCAAAACAACAGATGTATATGATAAAACAAGCAAAAAGGTTAATGACGCTGATAGGTAGCAGTCTCCTGCTTTCACCGGCTATGGCTCAGTCGGTTAAAGAAGGAGAAGAGTTGATTGCCTATGAACGGTACCAAAGTGCAGTCAACGTATTTCAGGAGATATTGAAAAAAGATGCCAGTGATGCAGATGCGTGGCTGGGATTGACACGTGCCTTCCTGTTTAACGGGGATAGTGCAAAAGCCGTAGCGAGCCTGGCTACTTTGCCGGCGTCTATTGCAGATGAGCCGGCAGCACTCGTTGCCCGCGGAGGAGTTTTGCTGAAGCAGGGTAAACTGGCCGAGGCACAGGCTGATTTTGATAAAGCGCTGGCCTCTACCCGCGAAAAGGATGCTGATCTTATTGGAAAAATTGCCGACTGGCATGTGGAATTGATGCCAGGTGATGCAACGTATGCTCTTCAGATACTGGAAAAAGCTGTCAAGCGTGATAAGAAAAATGCCGGTCACTATATACGCCAGGGCAGGGCTTATAGAAAACTGCATAAAGGCACCGAAGCATTCCAGGCTTTCCGGGAAGCAATTGATAAAAATAAAAATGCAGCAGCAGCTTATCATGAACTGGGACGCATTTTTGTAACCCAGAAAAATGAAGATGTTTACCTGGATTATTTTCAGCAGGCAGTTGCCGCAGATGCCGGTTATGCGCCGGCTCAGTATGCACTGTACAATCATTATCTCTATAAGGATCCAGCAAGGGCTAAAGAATATTTTCTTCAATACCTGGCCAATGCGGATGCTTCACTGCAGCAGCAGTATGATTATGTAGATCTGTTGTATCTCACCAATCAGTATGATTCTGCCATACAAAAAGCCGATGTGCTGATAGCGAGTGAAGGCAGCGATGTAAAGCCGCGTATGTATAAACTGGTTGCCTATTCCTACCAGGCCCGCCAGGATAGCAGCAAGGCGCTTGATTACATGAAAAATTATTTCGCCCGCGAAGTTGACAGCAATTATGTAGTGAAAGATTTTGAAACCATGGGTCTGCTATATGCCGCACAGGGCGGGCAAACAGATTCAGCTATGAAATACCTCGCTGCTGCCGCCGATCGTACCACCGATTCGAGTGCCATGGTGGTTTATTTCCGCCGCCTGGCAGGTCTGGCACACCAGGCCAGTGACCTGGCTGCCGAAGCTAACTGGATGGGTAAAGCTTATCTGGCTGACCCCCGCGCCAGCAATGTCGCTTTGTTTAACTGGGGACTTACCGCTTATAAAGCACAGGATTTTATGCAGGCCGATTCTGCTTTTTCCATTTACACCAGCAAATATCCCGAGCAGGGTTATGGTTATTACTGGCGTGCACGGAGTAATGCCGCTATCGATACAGCAATGGAGCAGGGGCTGGCGGTACCCCATTATCTGCAGCTGATCGAGAAGATTAATAAAGATTCCATGAGCGCATCAGATAAAAAATGGCTCACCGAAGCTTATGCCTACCTGGCCAGTTATGAAACCAACACGGAAAAGGATTATCCCGAAGCGGTTACCTATTTTGAAAAACTGCTGGAAGTGGATCCGGCCAATGACCAGGCGCGTAAGTACATCGAAATACTGGAAAAAAATATTGAAGCCGGTCGCGGTACCCAATCCGCCGATGGCAATGGAAGTAAATAATATCCGTGGTCTGTGTCACACAGACCACGGATATTATGTGACACATACCATGGATATTGTGTCACACATACCATCAACTCTGTGGTCGAGTTAGAATGACGCCTCCCCCGGTCTGTTTTCAACAGTCGCCCCGGACTGTGTCACACAGTCCGGGGAGCTGTCACACAGTCTGGTAAGTTGATATTCAGGCACTGTTGCCGTGCAAAATCCATTCTAATGGTATTTTAATATCAGCTTAATCTTCTGCTTGGTTCACCCACCTAGTTTTGTGCGTGCTTCAAAAAAGGGGGGTGACCAGGCTGGAGGCGGATAATTGACATCTGCTCCGTAAGGCTGATAATGGTCATCGGGCTTTTGCCTTTCTTTTCGATAGAAAGCAGGCCTTTGTTTGGTTACATCATATCTGTATTGTCGTAAAAGACATTTCTTAGTATCCCCGCGCCCGAAGCCGTTTGCAATATTGCACTCACGCTAAAAACGGAAAGTCATGTTATTGGCAACGGATCTCGATGGCACTTTTCTGGGAGGAAAAAGCCTGCATAAACAAACACTGTACCGGCTCATCCGGGAACGCGACGATATTCAACTGGTATTTGTGACCGGTCGCGGGTTAGAATCTGTTTTATCTATTTTGAATGACCCGATTATTCCCAATCCCGATTATATTATCTGCGATGTAGGAGCCACGATCGTAAATGGGCATACCCTGGAGCCGATCGAACCGCTGCAGGGATCGATTGAACAAAAATGGCCGGGTCGGCTGCGTATAGAAGAAACATTGTCTCATCTGAGTGAACTCAATTATCAGGAAGTACCGCAGCAAAGGCGGTGTTCTTTTTTCACCGCCAGCGAAACAGTGATTGAAAATGTGCGGGAGTCGGTAGCCGTACTGGAATGTGATGTAATCTATTCGGCCGGTAAATTTCTCGATGTGCTGCCTCAGGGTGTCAATAAAGGAAGTTCTCTGCAGCAGCTGATCAGTTATCTGGGTGTTGATGAAGGCGAAGTACTCGTAGCAGGTGACACCCTCAATGACCTGGCCATGTATAACTGTGGCTTTAAAGGAGTAGTGGTTGGTAATGCCGAAGCATCGCTGGTAAAAGCGATTAAAGGTATGAAACAGGTATACTATGCCCGCAGTGCCGGCGCCGGAGGTATTCTTGAGGCGATGAGCTGGTTTCACGATTTTGTAGGCAAATACCCGGTAAAAGCAGAAGAGATCATAAAAGAAGAAAATCAGGGACCACCTCAACTGGTGATGATGTATCATCGTTTTCCCTATGAAAAAATAGAGACCGATGGCGAGATACAGCGGGTACCTCCACGCAGCCCCAATGGAATCTTACCCACTTTGCAGGGATTTTTTGCCAATGGCCGCGCCGGTGTATGGATTGCCTGGGAAGAAGTGAATACGCCCGGTGAGCAGCTCCGGAATATTTATATTGACAAAGAAAAGTATCCCAACCTCATGGCCTCACGGATCGGTCTCATCCGCGAGGAAGTTGAAGTGTTTTATAAATCATTTTCGAAAGAAGCTTTCTGGCCGACAATTTTTGCCTTTGTGGATAAGGTGAAATTCAATCATGATCACTGGGAACATTTTGTAGAGATCAATCAGCGGTTTGCAGAGAAGGCAGCCCTGCAGGCCGATGCAGGGGCTATTGTCTGGATTCATGATTACAACCTGTGGCTGGTACCGGGGATGCTCCGCCAGTTGCGTCCCGATCTGACGATTGCTTTTTTTCATCATACAGCTTTCCCGGCTGCCAATACATTCAACATCCTGCCCTGGCGGCGTGAGATCATCGGCAGCCTGCTGCAATGCGATTATATCGGATTTCATATTCCACGGTATGTAGAGAATTTTGTGGATGTGGTCAACAGTCTTTTCCCCAGTCGTATCAGGGAAACGGCGAATTGTGCCCCGCGGTTTTTGACCTATAGTGCTGCGATTGGTGTAGACCGGATGACTACGGCGCTGGAGTGCGGTCAGCGAACCATTCGCCTGGGTGCAAATCCGGTAGGGATTGATGTGGAATATATCCGGGAGCATTTGCATAAGCCGGCGGTGACACAAAAGATCGCGGAAATGCGCCGGGAGATGAATGGAAAGAAAATGATCCTTAGTGCAGAACGGCTGGACTATGTGAAAGGACCGCTGGAAAAAATCCTGGCTTATGAAGCTTTTCTGGAAGCCCATCCGGAATACCACGGCAAAGTGGAATTGATTAATATCTGTACCCCTCCGGCAGAAGGCATGAAGATATACGACAGCATGCGACTGGAACTGGAGCAGGCCGTTGGGCGCATCAATGGCCGCTATGCGAAGCTCGACTGGACACCACTACGAGTCTTTTTCCGTAGTGTTCCCTTTGATGAAATACTGGTCTATTATGCTGTGGCCGACATTGCCTGGATCACTCCGCTGCGCGATGGACTCAATCTTGTCGCCAAAGAATATATAGCCGCACAGGGGCAGCAGGAAAAGAAAGGGGTGCTGATTCTTTCCGAGTTTGCCGGGGCTGCCGTGGAATTTCCCTATGCCGTACTTACGAACCCTTACGATATGGCTTCGCTGCAATCATGCCTTATACAGGCCCTGCAGATGAATGAAGAGGAGCGTATCCGGCGTATGGAGCGCCTTTATGAAGAGGTCAGTCATTTTGATATTCATTACTGGGCCTCCGAATTTCTGCAGGCCGTTATGGCTACCCGTGCTGAGAAACCGGCGGCTGCCACTCCTGCGCCTGCCCCTGCTGCAGTTGAAGATGACGTGTAATGCACGCAGGCATTTCTTCGGGGTAATGCGTCACATACAATAAGCTGACAGGGTACTGTGCGCAGATATGTTCTATCCAGGCTTTGATGCGGGCAGACTGTACGCTGTCAAGCCCCTGGCATGGTTCATCGAGTATGAGCAATGGTGGTAGTTTCACAAATGCCCGTGCCAGCAATACCATGCGCTGCAAACCGAGCGGCAGTTGAAACAGGGGACTGTTGGCCCAGGTATGCAATTCCATCCACCTGAGCCATTGCTGTACCCATTGCTCCTGGGCTGGCTGTAGTATTCTAAACAACCCGATCGTATCAAAAAGGCCCGAAGCTACCACATCAGCCACCCGCATGCCACGGTCAAAATACAGGTGCAGTTCAGGAGACACGAAGCCAATCTTTTTCTTGATATCCCAGATGCTTTCGCCACTGCCCCGGCGCTGATCAAACAAATAGATTTCGTTGGCATATGCCTGCGGATTATCTGCAGCGATCAGGCTGAGCAGGGTGGATTTGCCCGCGCCATTGGGACCTGATATGCTCCAGCGCTCACCCCGTGCCACTTCCCAGTTGATGTCGTTTAAGACAATACGGTTTTCGTATTTTACCGTCACATGCCGCATTTGCACGACATAATTGAATGCAGGCTGCTGGGGTAAGTTTGAAGGTAAAGGGGGCAGGGGGGAAGGGGAGACGGTTATTGCATGATGAGTGTGTTGCTGCCATTCTACGGCTGGTCCGGCAAAGGCAAACAGGCCATTTTCAAGCAGCGCAATATGGGTAGTGCAGGCGGGCAAACGGCCGGGTTCTGTCACTACGATCCAGTGCACACCCTGTTGTGCCCAGTGGCTCATCACTTCATCGAGCAACTTGCGTCCTGCCGCATCCAGCCCGGTAAACGGACTGTCAAGGATGATGATATCCGGTTGCCTTCGCAGCGCCCCTACGAGTTGAAGCCGTTTATTTTCGCCATTTGATAACTGAATGAGCGGCTGATCTGCCAGGTGCTGCAACTGTAATTGCTGCAACAGTTCATGACATAGCCGATCTGCTGTATCCAACTGCAGATATTCCCGGATGGTGAGGCTGTCTGCTGCATCAGATGAGTTGAAACGCTGCTGATAGTAAAAAGTCTGGATATGACTTCTGTTGCTGAACTGATGCTGCTGAGGCACCCATGCTATCTGCAGCGGGCGGCCATGCTGGCCGGTACCGTATCCAATGCGGCCACCAGCCTGCAATTGCCCGGCCAGGATCTGGCAAAAAACGGATTTGCCCGCGCCGGATGCACCCATAATAACCCAGTGCTGCCCCCTCTGCAGTTGCCAGTCAATACCGTTCAGAACTGGCACCGTTTGTCTCTGCCAGTGCAGGCCGCTGACCTGAATAAGTAGCTCCGTCATGATTTGCTAAGCTCTGATAATCAATTTAAAACGAAGCCGATTCGGCCCAAAAATTACCCTGTTTTTTATCCACATCCCGTGTATAACTCCAAATTCGGCAGGGGCTGTCTGTTTCGGTATATTTGCCCGATTGCGAATGCCCGTATCCTCTCGGAAGAGTAGCAGTAAGGCATTGGAACTATCTAGGAAAACTATTGGACATCATGGCGAAAGAAAAGGACACGAACCTGTTTGAGTACAACGAAGACAGTATTAAATCACTTGACTGGAAAGAGCATATCCGGCTGCGTCCGGGTATGTACATCGGTAAACTGGGCGATGGCTCCTCGCCCGACGATGGTATTTATGTACTGGTAAAAGAGGTGCTGGATAACTGTATCGATGAATTTACCATGGGCCATGGTAAGGTGATCGAATTGAGTATTGAAGGCCGCGAAGTAGTTATACGTGACTATGGCCGCGGTATACCCCTGGGCAAGGTGGTGGATGTAGTGAGCAAGATCAACACAGGTGCTAAATATGACAGCAAGGCTTTTCAGAAGTCAGTAGGTCTGAACGGTGTGGGTACCAAAGCAGTAAATGCCTTGAGTAATTACTTTAGAGTAACCTCTGTACGGGAAGGAAAAGAAAAAACAGCCGAGTTTGAAAGAGGCGTTCTCGTTAAAGAGCACAAAGAAGTTAAAAGCGATGAATCAAATGGTACACGTGTAACTTTTATTCCGGATGATACTGTTTTCAGAAACTTCAAATTTCACCCGGAATTTCTCGAAAACCAGATCTGGAACTATTGCTTTCTCAACGCCGGGCTCAAGATTATTTTTAATGGCAAGACCTATGTGAGTAAAAATGGTCTGCTGGATCTGCTGCAGCGCAAATCGAATGCCGATGAGATCCGGTATCCGATCATCCATCTTTCCGGCAACGATGTAGAAGTAGCTATCACGCACAATAATGACTATGGTGAGGATATCTACAGCTTTGTAAACGGCCAGCATACTACACAGGGCGGTACACACCAGCAGGCCTTCCGCGAAGCCTTTGTGAAAACCATACGTGAGTTTTTCAAAAAAGATTACGATGCGTCTGATATCCGTACGGGTATTGTAGCTGCGGTTTCGGTACGTGTGGTGGAACCGGTTTTTGAATCGCAAACCAAGACCAAACTCGGCTCGCTGAACGTAGATGTAAACGGTCCCAGCATGCGGCAGTTTATGGCCGACTTTCTGGGTAAGGAGCTGGATAATTACCTGCATAAAAATCCAACGGTGGCCGATGCGCTTAAAAAGCGTATTGAACAAAGTGAACGTGAGCGTAAGGAAATGGCCGGTATTAAAAAACTGGCTAATGAGCGCGCCAAAAAAGCGAACCTGCACAACCGTAAACTGCGCGACTGCCGGTATCACCTCAACGATGAACCGCCGGCCAAAGGCAAAGAAGAGTTTCTGTCAAAGCTGCAGGATACCACCATCTTCATCACAGAAGGTGATAGTGCCAGTGGCTCTATTACCAAGGCACGCAGTGTGGATACGCAGGCCGTATTCAGTCTGCGGGGTAAACCGCTGAACTGTTATGGACTGACCAAAAAAGTAGTGTATGAAAATGAAGAATTCAACCTGCTGCAGCATGCCCTTAATATTGAAGAAGGTATGGATGGATTGCGTTTCAATAATATCGTAATCGCCACCGATGCCGATGTGGACGGGATGCACATCCGTCTGCTGCTGATGACATTTTTCCTTCAGTTCTTTCCCGACCTCGTAAAACATGAGAAGGTGTACGTACTGGAGACGCCATTATTCCGCGTACGGAATAAACAGGAAACGATCTATTGTTTTGATGAGCAGGAAAAGCAGGCGGCTATCAAAAAACTGGGAGCCAAACCCGAGATCACCCGCTTTAAAGGTTTGGGTGAAATCAGTCCCGATGAGTTTGCCCAGTTTATTGGTGCCGATATGCGCAAACAACTGATGCGTGTGGAAGAAGGCGATCATATTCAGCAATTGCTCGAATACTATATGGGCAAAAACACCATGGACCGCCAGGAGTTTATTATTGATAACCTGCGTGTGGAAATGGATAAGGTGGAAACAGAAGAAGCCGTTGCTTCCTGATCGAATTGAACCCTAACTACAACTACAATTTTAAATAACGTATGATCCATATCGTATTTAACGAAAGTGAAATTGAACTGATGCAGAAGGTGGGAGAACTTGAGCCCACACTGGCTGGCGATGTATGGCAGATCCGCGACGATTTTGCTGTAGGTCCGCTTACAGCACTGGATACCGATGAAGGCTGGGCAGCCCGTAAAGGCTGGTGGATGGGATTGCTGGAAAATTCACCATACGATCCAGCCATTACCAGCGAAATCGATGACCGCAAGACCGTACAACAGCTGATAGACCGCCTTACTGAAAATCCGGATGAACAGATCTGGATATGGATGGGGCAGAACCAGCATGACGTATGTGGTTATTACTGGCTCATGCCTCAATTGCGTGCCTTTCAGGGCCGGGTAATGATCCTGTACATGAACAACCTGCCTTTTATCAATGAAAAAGGACAATTGTTTTATCCCTCCTGGCTGCATGAGATACAACCCAAAGAACTGATCAAGGCACGTATACTCTGCCGGCCGATTACATTGAGCGAATTTGAAGTGGATCCCGATGAATGGAAAAAACTTGTGGAAGAAAATGCCACCGTGCGTATGCTGGAAGGCGGGAAAAAGATCGCCGGCAAAGGAGAAGATTTTTATGATGCCGAGCTTGTAAAGAATGTGACGGCTGACTGGCAAAAAGCTACCCGTGTGCTGACCAATACACTCAACCGGATGAAAATAAAAACCGGTGATGTGTTTCTGATGTGGCGCATGAAAGAGCTGATTAAAAACGGTCGCCTCGAAGTAACAGGAGATACCGGTAAAACCTGGAAGGATTTTGATATCCGCCTGGCTGGCAGCAACAAGACCGAATCGGCAGCAGCCGAAGAAGCAAAAGCCTGATCAACGAACTATTTTGAAAAATCTGGATTTTAGTTTGACTAATATATGAGTGCCGCTAAGAATAAACTTTTTGAGATCACGAATAATGACTCCGGATTGCATGGCCAGTATAAAACCTGGTTTCTCGATTATGCATCCTATGTAATCCTGGAACGCGCCGTACCTGCTGTAGAAGATGGATTAAAACCCGTGCAACGCCGTATCCTGCATGCCATGAAGGAAATGGATGATGGCCGCTATAACAAGGTGGCCAATATCATCGGACAGGCGATGCAGTATCACCCGCACGGCGATGCCAGTATCGGCGATGCCCTGGTGAACATGGGACAAAAAGACCTGCTGATCGATACCCAGGGTAACTGGGGAGATGTGCGTACAGGCGATGACGCAGCCGCTGCCCGTTACATAGAAGCGCGTCTCAGCAAATTTGCCCTTGATGTGGCATTCAATGCCAAGACCACGCAATGGCAGCTTAGTTACGATGGCCGTAAAAATGAGCCCGTAACCCTGCCTATGAAATTTCCCCTGCTGCTGGCCCAGGGTGCAGATGGGATTGCGGTAGGCCTCTCCACCAAAATATTGCCGCATAACTTCTGCGAGCTGATCGATGCTTCCATCAAATGCCTGCGCGGCCGCAAGTTTGAACTGTTTCCCGATTTTCAGACAGGCGGTATGATCGACGTGGCTGATTATAATCAGGGTAAACGCGGCGGTAAAGTAAAAGTGCGGGCGCATATTGAAGAAGTAGATAAAAAAACACTGGCCATCCGCACCGTACCCTATGGCGTTACTACTACACAGCTGATGGAGAGCATTGTGAAAGCCAATGACCAGGGTAAGATCAAAATCAAAAAGGTAACCGATACCACGGCAGCCAATGTAGAGATACTGATCGACCTGGCACCCGGTATTTCACCTGATATTACCATTGATGCACTCTATAAATTTACCGACTGCGAAATCAGCATTTCGCCCAATGCCTGCGTGATTGTGGACATGAAACCGCAATTTATCAGCGTGCAGGATCTGCTCCGTATTTCGGCCGATAATACTAAGAACCTGCTTGAACAGGAACTGAGGATCAAACTGGCCGAACTGCAGGAGAAATGGCATTACACCTCACTCGAAAAAATATTCTTTGAAGAAAAGATTTATAAGGAACTGGAGAAAAAGCACGATAGCTGGGAAAAAGTAATTGAGGCCATTGATAAGGCTTTCGTGCCCTTCAAAAAACAACTCAAACGCGATATTACCCGCGAAGATATCCTGAAACTGACCGAAAAGCCTGTACGGCGTATCTATAGGCTGGATATCGATGAGCTGAATGCGCAGATCAAAGGCCTCGAAGGAGAGATTAAACAGGTAAAACATGATCTGGCCAACCTCATTGATTATGCCGTGGCTTATTATGAAAACCTTCTCAAGAAATATGGTAAGGGCCGTGAGCGTAAAACAGAGATTAAACAGTTTGAGATCATCGAAGCCAAAAATGTGGTGATCGCCAATACCAAACTTTATATCAACCGCGAAGAAGGTTTTATCGGCACAGGTTTGAAGAAAGATGAATTCCTGTTTGAATGTTCGGATCTGGATGATATCATTGCCATTACCAAACGGGGCATCATGAAAGTGGTGAAGGTGCAGGATAAAGTGTTTATTGGTAAAGACATTTTACATGCAGCTGTATTTCAGAAAAATGATGAGCGCACTACTTATAACATGATCTATACCGATGGCAAGTCGGGCATTAGCTTTGCCAAACGGTTTAATGTAACCGGTGTGACGCGCGATAAAGAATACGACCTCACCAAGGGCGATGATAAGAGCAAGGTGAATTACCTGACGGTAAACGCCAATGGAGAAGCGGAGGTTGTAAAAATTACGCTTAGCCCTTCGGCGGCTGCCCGTATCAAGGAGTTTGATTTTTACTTTGAAGAACTCGGCATCAAAGGCCGCAGCAGCATGGGCAACCAGGTTACCAAGTACTCGATCCGTTCCGTGAAGTTCAAGGAAGCCGGACGGGCCACGCTCAGCGGACGTCAGCTTTGGTTTGATGATAAATTTGGCCGTCTTAACGCCGATGGTAAAGGCGTATTGCTGGGTAGTTTTGAAGCGGAGGACCGGATTCTTATCATGTACTCCGATGGGTATTATGAAATCACTGACCAGGAACTTACGCAACGTCTCGATGCAGAGAAAATATTGCTTATCGAGAAGTTTAATCCCGAGAAAGTGATTTCTGCAGTATATCTCGATAAGAAAAATCTGCAGTTCAACGTTAAGCGGTTCAAAATAGAAACCACCACTTTAAAGAACCGCTTCCTATTTATCAAAGAAGGTGATGGCAACTACCTCGAAGCAGTATCTACTGCCAATGAGCCGATACTGGCTGTGCAAACGGGCCGTGGCGACCAGGTACGTAAGGCCAAGTTCAAGATAGCCCGCCTCACCGAGGTGATGGGCTGGAAAGCGGTAGGTACCAAACTGGCCGATTTCAGCAAGAGCCTGCAGATGGAATGGGTAAAACCAAAAGAGGAAGAAGATAACCAGCCGGGGCTGTTTGAATAATTGAAATAAAAACTGCGATATCAACTGGCGGAATACTCCGCCAGTTTTTTTATTTTAAGAAACGATCGATCGCGTTGATGAGTGCGGTATCACTCGGGCGTGGCGCATCGGCCATCAACACTTTCCCTTCTTTGTCAAATAACATGTACCGGGGTATTGAACTTATGCCGTATTGCTTAGCAAAAGGAGCATTGTCGCGATGGAGGAGCAGATAGCTGTTGTTTTTGTCGAGTTTTTCATGCGCCGCTGCCTTTAACCAGTTTTCGGTGTCTTCGTCAATAGAGATATAGAGGAATGAAACGGGTTTTTCGCGGTATTTTTCTTTCAGCACGGCGGCATAAGGCATTTCTGCTCTGCAGGGAATACACCAGCTGGCCCAGAAATCGATCAATATTAACCGGCCTTTGTGCCTGGCCATAACATCATACAGGTCTTCGATGGTTTTACCGTCACCAGCTCTCAGATTGTTGCCGTTTTTCTTATCGGCAGATATGGCATCGGCTTCGGTGAGCCGGGCGCTAATTAGGTTCCGGTATACCTCATTTTCACAAACAGTGTAGTACTCCTGAAGTGTTTTAGGTGCAATGGGAATGGCTTTGTTATAAGCGTCCAGCAAGAGCCGGGTGAGGAGAAAATCTTTTCCCGGGCCTGTCATATGCATCTGTATGGCCCGGTACATCTTTAACACACTGCTACTGTCATTTATCAGGTAATGCGGGCTTCCGGTTAATAATGCACTGGAATAGGCGCCAAGCAGTTTTGTATTGAAAATAAATGGCTGAAACCGTAGGGCATTGATATTGGTTAGCTGACCGGTTATCTTTTCCTGCAATTCCTTACTGCCCAGCAGTGAGCGGTTGTTCCAGTATAAAACCAGGTTGTCATATAAAGCAGCACTGCGGATGGCATTGGTTGCAATCTGCGAAAAACGATTGCTCAAATCATTGCTTTCCTGCTGTAGCATATTCATTCGTTGCAGAAGAATGGCGTTAATCTTTTTTTCAGCACCTGCCAGGCTGTCTTTTGTTGATACTGCTGACAGGTAGGGCATTGATTTGAAGGCATACGACAGGTTATTGGTTTCTCTGATCAGTTTTTGGAAAAAGTTCAGTTCAGCCGACCGTTGCGCATTTCCTTTTACATACATGTATATATCGCCGGTTTTTGAATAGCGGATATGGATATGCTCCCCGGGGTATACCAAAAAAGGAGTCTGCCAGTCATCGGCCCTGATAAAAAAACTGGGAGCATTTAAAAAAATAGCGGTCTGCCTGTTAAAAATGGTAAAAGGATGTCCATACCCCAGGGTGTCGTGGTAATACAGGTTGATATTATAACTATTGCTGGGTGGAGTGTCGCTGCTGTCGTCAATAATAAAAACGATGGAGTCTTTGACGGATGAAGGGAGGATGGTATCGTTGCTGTGCTTATCGGTCTGCGAGCAGGCTATTGAGATGATTACTGACAGCAGGGGGATGAGAATACTCCGGCGCATGCAGAAAGGCTTTACTGGTAAATTGCTGTGATGCAGATAAGCTGTTTTTCCATAGCGTATTCTTTTTATTTATCCGCTGTGGTGAGAGGCCGGTTTTCTTTTTCCGCTGTAATTAGTTCTTCTTTCGCCTGATCCGAACGCTGGCGTTTTTTTGTAGGTTACTGCTGAGCCTGATCTGGTATTGTTTGTTGCCGTCTGTTACAATCATAAGAGCTGTATTGGGCGGAATGGAGCCCAGGTTGTCGGCAAACATGGTTAGCTCATTGTATGCCCGGGCACTGTCCAGAACCAGGTTGAAATGAATGGAGCGGGTACTGAGTTTTTGAGAAAAAGCCAGCAGCTGGTTGTTGAAGAAGACTGAGATTGAGTCGCCGTCTACTTCACCATTATCATAAAAATCTACCTGCAGCGAGTCGCTGTTGACTTCGATTTCCTGGGCCAGCACGGTTTCTCTTTCTTTAAACTGATTTTCCACTACATAATTCACCACTTTACGTTGAATGACGGTAACTGCAGTCTGTGTATCGGCAATACTGGGTTGCCATACCTGGTAGGTTTCTTTATACTCCCGGATAGCTTTCAGTACAGAGTCTTGTTTGCTGTCTTTATCGAGTGTGAGATTGAAATTGATATCAACACAGGTGTATTTGTAATCGGGAAGGCTTACAAAACGTCCTACCAGGTTGGAGCCGGCGCGGGCTACCCGCAGGCTGGCCTGCAGATTCATGATGCAGTCGATCTCCATATTGGTGACGGAGGCGTGGTAGGTTACGGGGATATCGTAGAGGCTGAGCTGGCGGGTATTGGCATCGTAGTTGCCTTTTACCTGCAGGCTGCGGAAGGTGTTTTTGAAATAATAGTTAAGTACGCCCTTTACATGATTCTTTTCAGGCTGCAGGATCATTTCAACGAGGTAGTTGTTGGCGGCATTATTGCTTTTGACGTTGGCAAAACCATACCAGTAGCCAAAGACCGATTGGGCGGATGCATTGAAGGCCAGGATCAGGAAGCCGGCCACCAGTAAGTTTTTTATCATGCGCTTAGCTGTCAAAAACCATGCTTGTTTTGGCGGGCAATGCCCTTATTTAAGATAGCGTTTCATTTCCCGTTCGGCATCTTTCTGGCGAAGTGTATCTCGTTTGTCATGCAGTTTTTTACCCTTGGCCAAACCGATTTCTATTTTAACCAGGTTTTTATCGGTAAAAAAGATACGCAACGGAATCAATGTATAACCCTTTTCTTTCAGTTTGGCTTCGATGCGGCTGATCTCTCTTTTTTGCAGAAGGAGTTTGCGGTCGCGTACCGGATCGTGATTGTTGATATTGCCATGTGAGTATTCGGCAATATGCAGGGATTTGACCCATACTTCACCTTTATGGATCAGGCAGTAGCTGTCGTTGAAACTTACCTTGCCACCGCGAATCGATTTTACTTCCGTACCCAGCAATACCATACCTGCTTCATATTTTGCGTCTATGAAGTATTCATGATAAGCTGCTCTGTTTCTGATATCCGACATGAAATTGGCTGAAAGTTCCTTTGTAAAAAACAGGAAAACAGGGTGCAAGGTACGATTTAATGGCGTATAGATGCACAGCTGCGGGCCATGTATCTATACGCCATTGATATAGTTATTGCGTTAATTGGCGAAAAGACGGAGAACCTGCGACAGTTTTTCCCGGAGTTCGGTACGGGGTACAATAAAGTCGAGGAAGCCATGCTCAAGCAGAAATTCGCTGCGCTGGAATCCTTCGGGCAGATCTTTTTTAATTGTTTCCTTAATTACACGTGGACCGGCAAAGCCGATGAGGGCGCCAGGTTCGGCGATGTTGAGGTCGCCCAGCATGCCAAAGGAGGCCGAGATGCCGCCAAAGGTCGGATCGGTAAGGAAGGAAATGTAGGGGAGGCGGGCATCGCTGAGCTGCGACAGTTTACCACTTGTTTTGGCCAGCTGCATGAGCGAGAAGGCGCTTTCCATCATCCGGGCGCCACCACTTTTGCTGATGACCATATAGGGCATCCTGTGTTCAATACAGTAATCTACGGCGCGGGCAAATTTTTCGCCCATAACACTGCCCAGTGAGCCACCAATAAATTCAAAGTCCATACAGGCAATTACAATCGGCTGACCATTCACATTACCTGTTGCCACACGCATAGAGTCTTTGAGGTTGGTTTTACTCCAGATGTCTTCCAGCCGTTTTTTATAAGGCTTGAGATCGGTAAATCCCAGGAAATCCTTGCTGCGGATATTGTCAAAAAGCTCCGTATACTGTCCTTCGTCGAAAATGATGGCATAGTATTCTTCGCTGTTGATGCGGTGGTGATAGCTGCATTTGGGGCATACAAAAAGATGCTCGCGCAGCTCATTCATGGTACAGATATAATTGCATTCGGGGCATTTGGTCCAGAGCCCTTCGGGAGTTTCTTTTTTTTCGGAAGTCTTTGTGTTAATGCCGGTCTTGATCCGCTTAAACCAGCTGGTTTTCGTCTCCTCGGTTTTCCCTTCTTCGCCAGCCAGGTTTGCGTCAAAATCCTCGACTTGTTTTGCCATACATGATTTGTTAGGGTACAAATATAGGGATTGTTGACAGTTTACAATCTGCATCCGGGTATTCATCTGAAATGCTGATTGTTAGCTGTTTAGCCCCTTGTGTCTGGACCCCGTTCCGGGGCAGGGGCATGAAAAAAGCCTGCCTGGGCCGGATGGCTGCCAGGCAGGCTTTTATTATACGAAAGAATGGTCTTAGAATCCTTTCTTTTCGGAGGCATTGCCGGCCATTTCGATCATCGCCGAAAGCTCCTGTACCAGCTTGTCATCACTGCCATCGAAACCAACGGTTTTGAAACGGATCTTTCCGGCAGGGTCCAGTACAAACTTGGTGGGGATACCATCTACTTTAAAGGATGATACCACCTTGTCTTCATCATCGAGCCATACGTCGAAATCGTATTTCTTTTGAGCCACAAAGTCTGCGGCATTCTTTTTCTTATCGTCTACGCGCTCCCAGGTGTCAACAAAGATGAATTTCACATTGGGATTGTCTTTGTATTTGGCAACAGCTTTTTGCATGCCGGGGAAAGAGGCAATACAGGGGCCGCACCAGGTAGCCCAGAAGTCTACTACCACCACTTTACCTTTCAGGTCAGCAATATCTGTCTTTTTGCCATCGAGGTTGTAGAGCGCAAACGAAGGAGCGACTTCATCAAGCATTGACTTGCGCAGCTCAGCCAGCATTTTTTCATGCCCTTCTTTCTGAAGAGCTACATAGTAATCTTCGAAGCCGGCTTCCGATTTTTTGCTTTTGGTATAGGCGCGTTGCAGGATTTCTTTTACTTCAGAAGTGGATTTTCCGTTTTTAACAAACTGCTCCAGCTCTTTTACATATTGCTTTTGGGGCAATGCCTTTTCGGCCAGCAGCGCATAGGTGTTGTTTTGATCGGCATCTTCGCCTTTATTAATACCCAGTGCTGCTTCTTTCGCTACTGCTAACCCTTTTTTGTATTTGCCGTTGCGATACATAACCATGCCATAGGTATCTGCATACATGGCATACATCATCTCGTTATTTTTTGCCCATTGCTTACCTGTCATATAATCAGGTTTGGGGTCCTGTGGGTTTTTCCAGTTTTCTTTGGCATAACTGGTGGCCATTTCTGTAAACTCTTCGGCCAGGGGCAGGTTTTCGCCGTTTTTCTGCATTTCCCAGGCAGCGCTGTTATACATGGAAGCCAGGTCGGTTTTATTGGTAATACCTGATTCCGCTACGGCTGTTTTGAATTCGTCCCATTTTTTCTGAGAGATGTAGGAGCGGGGAATTACTCCGCGGTAAGAATTGAGGTTGGCCTTGTAAACCTGCCATTTTTCATCACCGCTTTCTACGTTCTTAACAAACTCGTTGAGCAGTTCTTTCTTTTTGGTCATATCTTTTTCAGAAAGGTAACGGCTTACGAGATCCTGCACCTTCCAGGAGCCATCGGGGAATTTTTCCTTGCGCATGCTGTTGATCAGCTTGGCCTGTTCGGGCAGGCGGGCTACCTGGTAAAAAGTTTCCAGGTTAGAATAATCGCTTTCTGTTTTAAGTCCTTCTTTAAGGATGCTTTCGATCTCTTTCTGATAGATCTTCATCGCATCTTCTTTCTTAAGCTGAACCTGCACCCGTGCATAAGGGTATGCATATTCCTTTTTGCTGTCTGGATTCAGTTCAAACTCTTTTTCGATTGATGATTTGGCTTTTACATAATCAGCTTCCACGCCTACAGAACTGCCTGCGTACTGATAAAAGTTTGATTCGGAAATGTAAGCGCCTTTGCGGGGTTTGCCGTTTTCGTAGAGGGCAGTAGTATAACCATTGCCGCCATTGTTATCATATTTTTTCTCGATCGAAAAGCCGAAGTACAGGAAATTGGCGGCTGTATCGGTAGTGACCGATCCTACCCATTTCCCATTCTTGCGTTGTAATACAACATCATCTGCTTTGTTACCTTTTTTAGTTACCTGGTAAACGACGCCTTCTACAGGCAGGATGGAGCCGGCCAGATCGCCGCCGGGTGTGTAGGTGATGGTGATTACATCACCGGGTTTTGGTTTTTCGGGGCTGATTTCCAGATTGTCCTGGCCCCAGGCTGTTAGCGACCAGCTTGCTGCCAGCAGCAACATCCATTTTTTGTGATTCATTGCTATTTGGTTTAGGTGATGAAATTAGGAATAAGGGGGTCCGTGAAGTTAAGTGTTACTTCTTTAATACACGTTCAAAAAGTTTGAAAATCCGTTTGTATTCATCCGTCCAGCTGCTGGGCTCCACAAAACCATGATCTTCCATTGGGTAGGAGGCCAGCTCCCAGTTGTCTTTACCCAGTTCGATCAGCCGCTGTGCCAGTTTTACTGCATCCTGATAATGTACATTCACATCTACCATGCCATGGCAGATAAGCAAATTGCCTTTCAGGCCATCGGCAAAATAGAGCGGACTGCTGCGGCGGTAAGCCAGGCTGTCGGTAAATGGTTCGTTGAGGATATTGGAGGTATATCCATGATTGTATTGTGCCCAGTCGGTAACGGGGCGGAGGGCTGCACCGGCAGCAAATACATCCGGTTCGGTAAACAGAGCCATCAGGGTAATAAAGCCCCCGTACGAGCCACCATACACACCAATATGCGCGGGGTTTACGCCATAGGTCGATTGCAGGTACTTCACCGCGTCTACATGGTCGCTCAGGTCTTTGCCACCCATATGGCGATAGATGCCGGTACGCCAGTCGCGGCCATAACCCGCACTGCCGCGGTAATCTATATCCATTACATAATAGCCGTTATCGGCCAGCATATTGTTGAACATGAATTCGCGGAAATAACTGCTCCACCATTTGTGGGCATTCTGCAGGTAGCCTGCACCATGTACAAATAAAACAGCTGGCTTATTGGGATGCGGATTGGCCGGTTTATACACCCGGGCATAAACCTCTGCGCCATCAGCCGCTTTGAAACTGATTACATCCGGTTGCCGCCAGGCATAAGAGCGAAACTCGGCCGACTCGGCTTTATCCGTTATCTGCTGTGCTTTGGCGCCGGCTTTGTTTTCCTGTACATACAACTCCCATGGATGTGTGGGTGAAGAGTACAGGTAGGCGAGGTATTTCTCATCGGGGGAGAGGCTTACCTGATTGGCACCGGTCATAGAGGTCAGCTGCTGACGGCGTCCATCGGCAATAGACACTTTATAATAATGCTGCTCTCCGGGATGTACTTCGTTGCTGCTGATGTAGAAAAACTTTTTATCATTTGATAAACGGGCTTGCTGTACTTCCCATTTGCCGGCAGTAAGTGCACGGCGGGTTCCGGTTTTTATATCATGAATATATATATGCGAATAGCCGGTTTCTTCTGACTGGTACCAGCACTGCGTATCATTTATCCAGCCGATGCTGCCAAACATGCCGGGGCCTCCGATCCAGGCTTCATCGCGCTGACGGCTCAGTAGCTGGTAGCGCGACGTGGCGGGGTCCAGTAAAATGATCCAGCGGTCTTTATTGTCGGTAGACCGGATTTCGACCAGTGCATAGCTGCTGTTGGGTGACCAGTATGTATTGCCGAAACGCACATTACGCAGTTCATTCTTTTTTTTACGTTGCTCTGCCTGTGCCGGATAATCTTTTACATAATCGGGCAGATCGCGAATGCCGGCGAGCGAATCTGATTTAATTGAGTAGATGGTGTCCTTTTCACGATCATACAGGAAGAATGAGTAGCTACCTTCTGGTGCACCTACTTTGCTGCGGGCAGGAATGTCAACAGTAAACCCCGATTCGGTTACATAATTGGGTACGATGGTGTTTTTGACACCTGTTGGGGCTTTATAAAGTGAATAGGTCACAAAACGTCCATCGGGACTTAAGTTGAGACCCATGAGGCTACGGTCCTGCAGGGGGATGCTGCGCAGTTCAGGTTCTTTGGGTGCTGCTTTTCGGGCATCCGCAGCCTGTTCTCGTTTATCTTTCCGGCTGCGTAATACATCGAAATAGAGCAGCTGATCTTTTTTCAGCCAGGCCTCCTGTTCACTCTCTGAATTGCTGCCGCCGGCACCACCGGCACCTGAGCGACCTCCGCCCGGACCAGTCGGTCCGGCTGTACCTGAGCGTACGTTGGTGAGTTGCAGGGTTTCGCCGGTTTTGATATCCCAGGCGTAGAGGTTCTGATCGCGGCGGTAAGCGATCTTTTTCTGCTGAAATGAAAACTGTGGGCCACTTTCCGTCTCTACCGTTTGTGTAATGCGGCGGATAGTATTGTTTTTTAGGTCTTTGTAAAATATATCCCCATTTTTACTGTAAACCATTGCCGAGCGCTCCTGGTTATACACAACAGCATTGGCTGATAAGAAATTTTCGCGGTCTGCGGCACTTGTTTTAACGGGTTGAGTACGGTTGGTCTGCCATACATACACCGAATCGTCGGGTGCTGCATCGGGATTCCAGTCGAAATAAAAGCTTTTGGCATCCTGTGCCCATTGAATACCTGAAGGGGAGCTGCCGATCCATTTCGGATCGCGCATGATTTTTTCTACAGTAAGCGGCGCCAGTGGTTGCTGGGCCGTTGCTACTGCTGTAGTAAGTAGCAGTGAGCAAAACGAAACGGCTTTTCTCATGTATGCGTTGTTTGGCTCTAAGTTATAAGTTTTAGGTAATAAGTTTTGAGTTATAAGTAGTGAGTAAGGTGGATGGTAAAAGGTAGAAGGTAAAAGGTAAATGGTCGTAGGCCCGCATTGCGATGCGGGCCTGGTGGAAGGCAGAAGGTTAAGAAAACTGTAGGCCGCATTGCGATGCGGGCAGGGTGCATGGCAAAAGGCAGAAGGTTAAGAAAACTGTAGGCCGCATTGCGATGCGGGCCAGGAGGATGGCAAAAGGTAGAAGGTTAACAAAACTGTAGGCCCGCATTGTGATGCGGGCCTGGTGGAAGGCAAAAGGCAGAAGGTTAAGAAAACTGTAGGCCCGCATTGCGATGCGGGCAGGGTGGATGCAAAAGGTGGAAGGTTAAGAAAACCGTAGGCCCGCATTGCGATGCGGGCCTGGTGCATGGCAAAAGGCAGAAGGTTAAGAAAACTGTAGGCCCGCATTGCGATGCGGGCATGGAGGATGGCAAAAGGCAGAAGGTTAAGAAAACTGTAGGCCGCATTGCGATGCGGGCAGGGTGCATGGCAAAAGGTGGAAGGTTAAGAAAACTGTAGGCCCGCATTGCGATGCGGGCAGGGAGGATGGCAAAAGGCAGAAGGTTAAGAAAACCGTAGGCCCGCATTGCGATGCGGACCTGGTGGATGGCAAAAGTCAGAAGGTTAAGAAAACCGTAGGCCCGCTATGCGATGCGGGCATGGCAGAAGGCAGAAGGTTAAGAAGACTGTAGGCCGCATTGCGATGCGGGCAGGGTGGAAGGCAGAAGGCAGAAGGTTAAGAAAACTGTAGGTCCGCATTGCGATGCGGGCCGGTGTAGGCAAATAGTTGACGTTAGAGGGGCATTAGCACCGCCCTGCCTGGCGGTGCGGTGTTATGGAAATCAATTGCTCTGTGAAATAGATTGAATTATTCCATTAAGGCTTCTTTATACATTTTTCGAATAGAACTATAATCATCGGCGCTGTATTGCCGCAGGCAATACTCAAAAACCTTTAGATTAATAGGGATAAGATTCTTTTCAATATACTTTTTATGCCTCTTGTAAATCCGTTTCGTTAGGATATATCCTTCCAGGATTTGCGGGTCTTTTTTTAGGTCAATATTGAAAACTTCAATGAGCTTGCTGGTTGGTATATGCGATACATTTTCGAAAGCGTAAATATTTGAGTCTTTCTTTTTTCGTAAAGCGATTTCCAGGTAAAAAAAGTGAAATGTTTTCGGCTCGGTATTTACAGGTCTGGTGTTGTCCATAATCTGATGCTTCGATACGATTCAATTATTTCCGGATAATTTCTGCCGGGGATATTTACCGGCATATTCGGTTCGATAAACAGTTCCCCGGATAATTTAACTGACTGATCTAACTGCGCAACTGACCAGGGTTGTTGTTGCCGGATAAAATAGATGATACTATCGCTATGGTTGCGGATAGCTGGCTGACCAAACTGATTGATTGTTTTACCAGATATGGAAATGAGCGCGGGTGTCAGTTTCCAGTGGGGGGATAACAGCGTAAGTGATGTACCGGTCATTTCCTGCCTTATTACTCCGTCGGAAGAAGCCGTATGAATTTTCGTTTTGAGCCGGCCGGTTACTGTAATTTGCCGCCCGTTTAAGCTGTCTTCCCAAGAATCAACTTTGTTGAGAAAATAAAACGCTACTGGTTCTATTGTGCTTACCCCGGCACCGGCTTTACATTCCTGCGCATAGCCGGTAATACTGACCAACTGATACGACTTGCAGCCAGCAAGCAGTATCAGCAGAAAAAAGATAACGGAACAACGCATGATCAGATAAATTAAATGATTTCAATTTGCCAGAAAGTCAACAACAGCTCAGGATAGAATATCCGCTACATTCCGTTGTATGTTCTGAGCGATTTTATCAGTGGGTACATCATTCTCATCACCTCCAAAGGGGTCTTCAATTTCTTCAGCAATCAGCTCAAGACTGGCCAGCACATAAAAAATGAATGCTACAACAGGGATCACCCAATAGCCCAATTGAAAGACATACCCAAAGGGAAGGGTCATTACATAAACGAAGATGAATTTTTTGATAAATACGCTGTAAGAAAAAGGAATGGGGGTGTTTTTTATCCGTTCGCAGGCCCCGCAGATATCAGTAAATGATTGCAGTTCGCCATTGAGGAAGATCAGTTGCTCTCCGCTGATTTTACCCTGCTGATGTAGCTGATGAATATGCTGATACATGAGCAGGGCCATTTGATTGGGTACATGTTTGGCCGTATCGATCTTGCTGAAAACATGTTTGTGCTCCTCATCTTCAAACAACTCAATGCGTGTTTCTTCTCTTCGCAGGTGCTGGTGCAGGGCATTGGCATAGGCTGGTATGATCTTCCGGAAAAATGATCGTTGTGCTATTTCCGATTCGGGTAAGATGGCTTTTAATTTCAGGGCCAGATTGCGGCTGTTGTTGACAAGAGCACCCCACAATTTACGGCCTTCCCACCAGCGGTCGTAAGCCGTATTGGTACGGAATACCAGCAACATGGAAATGGCAAAACCAAGCAGGGAGTGCATGACCGGAATATTGCGTACAAAATTGTCAGAAGATAGTTTCCAGTATTTGAGTTCGAGATAGGCAATGAGTGCAGAATACACACAAATGGCCACGATTAGCGGGGCCAGCTTGCGCACCGTGTCGGCCTTATGAAACCGAAAGATAAAACCAAACCAGTCTTTGGTATTGTAGGAGATCATAAATGCAATCTTTTGTCAAATATAAAGCAGTGGCACTGAATGTGATAAAGCTGGGTTTTAAAACTCTTTTTAAGGTACTAGGGGTTTTATTGCCGCCCTGTAGTGGATAGGCTACAGGAAGGGGCAAAGAAGCTCTACCCGAGGTTCAGCATTTGGACTATTTTTTTCGGCTCTGCACAATCGTTTCTTTGTGTCATCAGCGCAGCTAATCTGATTCCTTTGAAAACCGCCACTGATCCGTACCACTGAAAAGATTGAACTGAAAAACCAATGAAACTGTAAATCCAATCCTTTGAAATGGTAATCCAAATCCTTTGAACCCTGATTCCTGATCCTGTGAAAAACCGACAATCCACCGTCCTTTGAATTCCGAATCCAGATCCTGAGAAAACCAACAATCCGTACCCTGGCTACCGCCACCGAAAACAAACCGTACTCATGAAAGAATCCGTACACTGCCCTGCAGAAATTTGTCTGAACACCTGGGTAACTGAATGGTTAAGCGAGCATGCCGCAGCCATACAGGAGCCAGCGGTAAAGGTCTGTAATCACATTCCGGCGAGTGTGATGGTTCGCAACAATGCTGGCGGAATCCGTCATCTGTTGGGTAAACTGCTGCAGGTAGTACTGGAGCATGCACAGGGAGGCTGTGTAAGCATTTCCGCAAAAATCTATAGCGATGTGGTACTGGTACATGTACGCGACAACAACAGTCCGGACTATGGTGCTATTGACGAAGGTTTACAACGCTGGAAACCGGCTGCCCGCGAATTGGGTGGTTTCCTCGATGTAACCAGTCAGCGAAAGAAACAGACTACCGTTGCATTCAGTTTCCCGCAATCGGGCCGTCTTTTTCATTAAATTTTTCAGGCAGCAGCCTTATGGCCCTGCCATTTTTTTATGGCAATCAGTACTGCTCCCAGCAGTACAAATAATAAGAGCATCCCCACACAGTTTATACCCACCTGCTGCCAGCTGTTTAGGGTAGGATTTATAAACGGATAAGCATATAGGCCCTCCAGTTTTCCACGCAGCAGGGCATAGCCCAGGTATAATGCGGGATAGATCAGCCAACCCGGTAGCTGCTGCCATCTCAGCCCTTTTCCGTTTACCTGCAATAACCAGTATATAAAATATGCAGCAGGTACAATTACATGCAGCAGGTTATCTGCTACAAGTTGAAGTCCTGCTGGTTTCCACAAGGCGCGCAGAATAGTATTGTATACCAATCCCACTACCAGTATGTAAAGGCATATAGCCGTTTGTGTACTGCTTTTCTCAAAAAACCGGCCTGCTGCACCTGCTGGTTTCAACACGATTGCTGTGCAGCTGATTGCTACCAGCATGTTGCTGAGGATAGTAAAAAATAACAGGAAGCGACCCACAGCCTGCCATGCTGTAAGCCCATTGCCGGGTATGCCTGCCAGCAACAGATATTGCTGTATGATCAATCCGGCCCAGGCAAGCAGGGCAATCAAAATTATGTAGTAACGGGAGCGCATGAGAGATTGTTAAAGATAAGAAAGGAAAGGATGATGTGCTGATGTGCTAATGAGAAGAGGCATAAGACAGGAGCCTTGTTTTGTAATTCATTAGCACATTTCCACTTCAGCACATCCAATCTCACCATCTTCAAATCCTCAAATTTTCAAATCTTCAAATTCATCAGCACATCAGCAAATTAGCACATCAGCACATCAGCACATTTTTCTTACATTTATTCATTACAAAATCCTGCTTGCAGTTACTCTATCTGGTATGAATCAATCTCCTTCACCTGCAATACGCTGGGCCTCGGTCGATGCGCTCCGTGCACTTACCATGTTGCTGATGATCTTTGTAAATGACCTCTGGTCACTCCGCAGTATTCCCGGCTGGCTGGAGCATACCCAGGCACAGGAAGATGGAATGGGGCTTGCTGATACAGTCTTTCCGGCATTTCTTTTTATTGTAGGTATGTCAATACCTCTTGCCATTCGCCATCGCATCAGCAAGGGAGATTCTGTTGCGGATTTACTCTGGCATATAGCAGGGCGCTCGCTGGCCCTGCTGGTCATGGGACTCTTTCTTGTAAACGGTGAAAATATTAATCCGGCTGCCACTGGTCTGTCGCGCGGTGCATGGAATTCGATTTGCTGTACCTGCTTTATCCTGATCTGGAACAGCTGGCCCGCATCTGTTCCGGTCTGGCTTAAATTATCATTGCGGCTCTTGAGTGTTGCTGTGCTGGGTTGGCTGGCCTGGCGTTTCAGAAGTGGTGAAGCGCCATCGCTGAGGGGATTTGAAACGCACTGGTGGGGAATCCTTGGGTTGATCGGTTGGGCTTACCTGGTGAGTGCGGTCATATATGTGCTGTTGCGCCGGCGGTCATGGATATTGCTGGGTGCCTGGTTGTTTTTCCTGATAAATTGTGTTCTCGGACATAGTGGCCTTCTTTCCGCATTGCCCTGGTGGGAAACCCTCTTATCGCCACTCGGTGGCGGGGCCATGCCGGCCCTGGTACTGGGCGGGGTATTGTTAACGACAATACTCCTGTCTTATACGGAAAAAAAGGAGCAGGGAAAACTCATTGCTATTATACTTACCATAGCGGTATTACTGATTCTTGCCGGCTTCGCGCTGAGACCGGCCTGGGGCATTTCCAAGATCAGGGCCACGCCGGCCTGGGTGCTTATCTGCAGCGGCATCACCACCGGCGTATTTGCACTGGTGTACTGGATTACCGACCGCAAACAGATCAACTGGTGGGCATTTATGCGTCCCGCTGGTACGCAAACACTTCTTTGCTACCTGATGCCTTATTATGCCTATGCGCTTATACCGGTACTGGGTGTAGGTCTGCCGGCCATTCTTCTTACAGGCACAATAGGTCTTATAAAATCGCTAGCATTTTCACTGCTCATGATTGCGATTGCAGGACTGCTCGGAAGGGTGGGAGTGAAAGTGAAACTGTAGCGGTAGTATGCTAATGTGATGATATGCTGATATGCTGGTGTGCTGATGACAAACAGGATCACAGATTGGGAAGTCAAATAATTTGTAAAACTCAGTATTTGATCTGGCAAGTCCTCTTTTTGATGTGGGAGGATGTAATGCTGATTTTTTGTGTAAATATCATGGATAAGAGTGGGTGTCAGATAAGGAACCAGGCAGCTATTCATTTTGTGACTTTTTCTGTGGTAGAATGGATCGATGTCTTTACCCGAAAGATGTATCGGGATATTGTACTGGATAGTATTAGATTCTGCCAGGAAAACAAAGGACTCCTGCTGCATTGCTGGTGCGTAATGAGCAATCATCTTCATCTCATTCTTTCTGCAAAGAATACTACGAAGAACAGTGGGCAAAACAATCCCTGTTCTCCCTGGTTTGGTATTTTTTACTGCAATCATACCGTTAATAAAACACTTTTATTGTTGGATAAACGAGTTGTTTGCCGAAGGAATGCTGGTTTTGTGTTAAAAGAAATGGATAAGTGGTCAAAAATGGAGGATCAATAAAATCTCAATCTTAAAAAGATGAAAATTCTAACTAAATCAATTAGGTCTATTCCTATTTTGTTATTGCTTTCATGTAGTAATCGGATAGAAAAAAAATTAGTCAACACAGAATTAGACATATGGCATGTGATCCAACATGGCTCTGTGAGAAGAGATTCTTCTTTGAGATATTATAGATTCAATAAAAATAATAGCTACGATGAAATATATTTTTTTGACAATAAATTTAAAATTATAAGCTCAAATCCAGATGTAAAGAATTATCATAAATGGGCCATTGTTAATGATTCGCTCATTACGATTTCGTTCCTTGATTACAAGATACTCTTACTTAATGATAGCCTGGTAAATTTTGTAAGTATCAAAAGGCCAACGGATAGTTTATTTCTAAAAAAAGTCCCTTTTGCTAGATTTTAAGTTTGACGGCATAGACGGTAGTATTACATTAACTGTGTCAGCTCTCATTTACTTAAACACTTAATTTCAATCTTTTTCCAAAAAATAATTTATAACTGAGCCAGCGTTTAATTCCAGTTGTGTACCGGCTTATTCCACTTGCCGGTTATATTGCTGGTGCATAATAAGCAATCACCTTCATCTTATCCTTTCTGCAAAGAAGAATGATCTAAGAGGCTTGTTGCGCGATTTAGAGAAATTTTCAAGTAAACCTTACAAAGATTACTATTTTTCAAAAAAATGTGGTTTATTGGATTTGGTTTTTAGCTGATGAAGTGTCTGATAGTTTGAACAGATGCATCGTTGCAAACGAAGCATAGCAGTTTTTTAGAGTACGCATACTACGAAGAACGATGAGAGGGGCAACTTTAAGAATAATTAAAAATACCTATAGTCATGCATGAGTCGACAATTAAATATAATGTGGAATTAATAACTTACATACTTTTCATATTAGCTTCCGATTTAACCGAATATAATAAGGAACAGTTAGTGGATTTTACAGAAGAAATTGAAGGGAATGTTGATGTGCTCTTTAAACCGGAATTTTTGGCCAAAATATCTAATGGTCTTGAGGTTCCAGAGAGAACCGTTTCAAAAATGGCTGAATTAAGAAGCTTGTTTATAAAGCTATATGAAAGTGGATGGCATAGAAAACTAATTGATGTAGGATCGATCTTGCCGATAAGATCGCTGGCACTATCGATTTTAACAGACTTAGAAATTGAGTATACAGAACCGTTGAAATATGCAAATACCCATTTAGAGTGGTAAAAACAAAGTTGTGTTGAAATGCTTAAAAACAGTAACTACAGGTTAAGTGGCCTCCTGTTTTCATTTTGTGGTAAGCCCCTGTTCTCCGTAGTTTGCAAAAACTCTGTGCTTTTATTGTTATGCCTAGCTTGTAGCTAAGCATAACTTCGGTTTAAGGGCTGTTGGTTTAAAAGGTATTTTTACAGGGATTTTACCGTTAAAAAAAAGCTTTTTTTTGTGATGGATAAACGAGTTGTTCGCCGGAGGAAAGCTGGCTCTTTGTGTAAAAATCATTGATAAGAGTGTGTATCAGATAAGGAACCAGACAGCTATTTATTTTGTGATTTTTCTGTGGTGGAATAGGTGTAAGCGTCCGGCCAGGTTCCTCCCAAGATAGGTATAACAGGATTATCTTTTTAGAATAAGTATACTACGAAGAACGGGGGGGGCTCTAATCAAAAGATCATGGAAGATGTACAAAAATTGTCTAAAAAAGATCAGGTCAATAATATTTCAGTTAGAGTTCAACATCCGCAGTTTTTAAACAAATAAATTATTTGAAAATAAGTGAAAATGATTTTTGAAATATCTTCGGTTGCGTTAGAAAGTGAACCGGCAGAAATAAAATACCTGAAGTTTATAGATGCTTTATCAATGTATGGGGGAGATTGGAGAATTGATAAAAATTTTTTTCCAAAATTAGATTTCGGAGAAGATTCTACTGCGATAATTGAGCTGAAAAACCTTCCTCAAAAAGGGGTTAAGTTTACGCTTTTTTTTAGGTATAGAAATTTTCTGGATGACCACCATTCCTCGGATGATAGAGTGTATATAGAGTTTGGATCAAAAATAAATGAGTATGGAGGTTTGGTCAATAAAACATTTGAATATTATATTACAGGATTTAATGCTTATTTCGCTCAAATTTCCCCGGAAAGCTTATTATATGAAGACTTCGAAATTTCGCGTAATAAGAATTATCGAAAATTTATTCCCCGATTTTATCCAATAATGTTTATTTCTAGTGTCATGTGTAACGAAGTGTTTCATGTTACTTTAGATATGTTTGCAGAAGTAGTTTCTAAACATGTTGAAAAAGTATGGAAATTCAATGACGGTATTGCTTACATTTATTCGTCGATTCCCCCAACAGTTGAGGAATGTAATGAGTTTAATATCAAAATTAAGAATGAAATAAAGAAAGTTCAGATTGTGTAATTGGTTTTCGTTGTTGGGCTCTATTAGCGCTGTTCTTCGTGGTATAAAATAACCTTTTTTTTATTGTTATGCTTAGCTTGTAGCTAAACATAAAGTAATTGCATAAAAAGAAAAATATGAATGAAGAGGAACGACAACTTTTCGATGATCTTCTTTTTAGAAGAATAACCAAGGAAGAGTTTTTGAAGCAGTATCCGGTTCCGTTAATTAATAATCGGGAGTATATCTATTCTGTTTTGAAAAATATCTATGACACTAAAGATGCAGATTCTTTAGAACAGGCTCTTGATTTGACTGTTTTTGATCTGAGTATTTTTTCCTGGGATCAATTTTATCATTTGATTTGTCAATTCTTAAAAGAACAGTGGCATTTTAGCCATGAGGGCCTTGTCGGAGCACTTCCCGTTTTAGATGTTCCAGTCGTTATTGAAACGCTGTACGAAACGGCTTTACTGAAGTTGGATTATCTTTCCTATGACGATACTTTTGCCCTTGCCCGCAGATGTATTTTTACATTGGGTGAAATAAATTCGGTAAACTCGAGAAGAAAAATTGATTTATTGGGTGAATCGGACAATCCTGTTATTCGAAAGCATATTAAGGAACAGCTGGAGATATTACGACAATCAAAGTTTGACCGGTGACTCCACTGGTAGCAGAACTGCCGCTTTTTCCCAGTCTTTCCGATCAATCAGCTGTTTAACTTCCTTTGCCTGTAGAGTTATTAAAATAATCTTATGAAAAAAAAGAATTTTTATTTTATCTAATGTATATCACATTCGTTGAAAGGCGAGAACATGCTTTTTAATAACCGGAAGGATTCTGCCCATTGTGTCACGGTTAAATCCATAACACAAGTTTTGCTTTCCCTTTCCTTGATTCAAAGAACTATTTATCAACTATTCACATCAAAATGTACTTTTGAGATAAGTTCTAATTAATTAAAAGAGTTTTCTGCCTGTAAGATCAATCCCTGACTATTGCATTTTTTCATTGCAGAAGCTCTATATATCATCAGCAAATCAGCAAATCAGCACACTCGCACATCAACGCACTAGCACATCTTCCTACGCGATTGTTATCGTCTTATCCAGATACACATCCTGTATCGCATTCAGAATCTGCACGCCTTCCTGCATGGGGCGCTGAAAGGCTTTGCGCCCGCTGATGAGGCCCATGCCGCCGGCGCGTTTATTGACTACGGCTGTGGTTACAGCTTCGGCCAGATCACTTTCGCCCGAAGAAGCACCCCCTGAATTGATGAGTCCCGCGCGTCCCATATAGCAGTTGGCTACCTGATAGCGGCACAGATCGATTGGGTGGTCAGAGGTGAGTTCGGTATAAATGCGTTTATCATTTTTGCCGTAGGCAGATTCTTTTGTGTTGAGTGCATTGTATCCGCCATTGTTTTCGGGCAGTTTCTGTTTGATGATATCGGCTTCTATCGTTACACCCAGGTGATTGGCCTGGCCGCTCAGGTCGGCAGAAAGATGATAATCCACGCCATCTTTTTTGAAGGCGGGGTTGCGCAGATAACACCAGAGTATGGTGGCCATACCCAGCTCATGTGCCATTTCAAAAGCCTTGCTCACTTCCTGTATCTGACGCGTGGCTTCATCACTACCAAAATATATGGTAGCGCCAACAGCAGCGGCACCAAGATTCCAGCTGGCTTTAATGCTGGCAAACATGATCTGATCAAATTTATTGGGGTAGGTCAGAAATTCGTTCTGATTGACTTTTACAATAAAAGGTATGCGATGCGCGTACTTCCGGCTCAGCATTCCCAATCCGCCAAAGGTGGTGGCAACTGCATTACAACCGCCTTCGATGGCCAGTTTCACGATGTTTTCCGGGTCAAAATAAATGGGATTTTTTGCAAATGATGCTCCCGCGCTGTGTTCGATACCCTGGTCTACCGGCAGTATACTGAGATACCCCGTGCCTCCCAGCCGGCCATGGTCATACATGGACTGAAGATTACGCAATACCTGCGGATTACGATCGGAGGGGAGCCAGATGCGTTCCAGGAAATCCGGCCCGGGCAGGTGTAGTTGTTCTTTCCGGATTGTGGTCGATGTATGCTCCAGCAAATAAGCTGCTTTATCGCCTAATAATTGGTGAATGGCAGGGGTAGACATATGACAGGGTTTAAATTTTAGCTAACAGTTGTTAGGCAAAGATAGAAGAAAAGGTGGAAGGAAAAGGGCTAAAGTATAAAGAGTTTAAATCGTATAAAGAGTTTAAAGAGATATGGGTATAAAAAAAAGGTTTAAAGAGCATATGCAGCCCTTTAAACCCTTTATACCTTTATACCTTTATACCCTTAAACTTTTAGCTGTTCCTGTTAATACAGTTCAGGTCTTCAAATGCTGTTTCGAGACGTTTGATAAAGGTTTCTTCACCTTTACGCAGCCATACGCGTGGGTCGTAGTATTTTTTGTTGGGCTTATCTTCTCCTTCAGGATTGCCGAGTTGGCCCTGCAGGTAAGCTTCATTTTTCTTATAGTTTTCCAGGACACCTTCCCAGAAAGCCCATTGCAGATCGGTGTCAATATTCATTTTGATGGCACCATAACCGATTGCTTCACGGATCTGGTGTTGCGGAGAGCCGCTGCCGCCATGAAATACGAAGTAAACCGGTTTTTTATCAGCTGTATTGAATTCGCGTGCAATGTACTCCTGGCTGTTGTGCAGGATGACGGGACGCAATTCCACATTGCCGGGTTTGTATACGCCGTGTACGTTACCGAAAGCAGCAGCTACGGTGAATAAACGGCCTACCTGACCCAGCTCTTTGTAGGCGTAAGCCACATCTTCGGGCTGTGTATAGAGTTTTGAATTTTCTACATCGCTGTTGTCTACACCATCTTCTTCACCACCCGTGACACCCAGTTCTATTTCAATGCTCATGCCGAGTGGAGCCATTCTTTTGTAATAGGTTACTGAAGTGCTGATGTTTTCCTGAATGGGTTCTTCACTCAGGTCAAGCATATGTGAACTGAAAAGCGGTTGCTTTTTTTCTTTGAAAAACTGCTCACCGGCATCCAGTAACCCGCTGATCCAGGGCAACCATTTGTGTGCGGCATGATCGGTATGGAGTACTACGGGAACGCCATAGTATTTGGCTACGTTGTGCACATGCAGGGCGCCTGAAATACCACCCGCTATGTTGGCCTGAAGCTGATCGTTGGGCATGCCCTTTCCGGCAATGAACTGTGCGCCACCGTTCGAAAACTGGATAATCACCGGCGAGTTGACCCGTGCAGCAGCTTCCAGTGTGGCATTGATGGTATTGGTACCAATTGTGTTTACGGCAGGTAAAGCAAACTGATTGTTTTTTGCATCCTGGTAGAGCGCTTCTAATTCTTCACCAAACAGCACCCCGGCTTTGTACTTTTTCATGTAAGGCAGTTGTTCTTTTAATGATAGAAATTGATTCAATTGATCTGGTAGTGAATCCTTATTGAACAGTGAGGCGGGAATACAGTATAAACGCAGCAGAGGAGTGTTATTTTTCCGTCTTGTTTATTGCTGACCACAGCGGCTACTATCCAAAAAAACAGAGCTACTACCAGTATTCTCAGGCAGGCAATCGTTAAAAAGAGCGCTAATATAAGTTATTTCCACTAAGCAAAACCGCTATTGAGGCCGATCAATCGTTCGTTTTTCCGAGATTGCGCTGTACCAGCAGCAGGTTTTTCTGTAGTGTATGTTTGAGTTGCCGTTTTACGACCTGTCCCATCGACTGGCATCGGCTGAAAATAGAAGTATGAAAATGCAGATTAAGTTCTTCTTTCAGCTGCATGACTTTTTCTGGGGGAGATATCTGCTCGCGTGTCATGATATCGAGCAACTCTTTGATACGATATCGCGAGCTGGCCAGCCGGAATGTAATAAGTGTTCTTTCTTCGGCCTGGTATTGTGAAATAGATTCCTGATTGAGGTGCTGCAGACATAATGCTACAAAGGCATTATTCTCTTTAAAAAACTGGGGACGGTAAAAGTTTTTTCTTCCTTCATAACTCTGCTGGTCAAAATCAATAGCTCTGATGCGATACTGGTAATCTTCAATGTCGGGGGTGATATCGACAACAAAATTATAACTGCGCATATCGCCCAGCAGGCGCACAAAGCAGCGTTCATTGAATTTTACAAATTCCTTTGCCAGCCTGATGCGGTTCGTACGCGGATCAGCTAAATATTCTGTGATAAAAACATCGCCGGGTACACCGGGGATATGTTCCTCTACCAGTGTGCCCTCGTCTGTAAAAAAAGTGATACGGTTAGGAGAGAGAATATGCTCCAGTTCCAATCCATAGATACGGGAGGCATCGGCCACTTTTATATAATAATGATCGTAGTTGTCGTTGTATTTATTGACGATACGGATGCGGAAAGGGTGGGAGTTGCCAAAGCTGCAATAATCGATACGGGCCACATCGAGATGGCTGGTAAAACTAAAGTCACCTTCGGTTTTGAGGATGGCATAAATTTTCACCAGTCCTTCACGGATGTAATCCCAGTCACGTTTGTCGTAGATCGTTTTTTCCCAGAGGGTATCCCTGCCTTCCTTGTCACATATAGGGACCGAATAGGTGTAGTGCAGCAGGTCTTTATAAGATACCGGCAGTTTTACCTCGCGTCCATGATGGCGGAGATACTGACGCAGGCCGCTTTGTATGGGATACATCGGTTTGCGTTGCGAAGGCTTGCCGCTTTCGTTGGGATCAGCAGGTTGCAGGGAGTCCATGATGGAAGTTACGGAATTAATGTGCTGGTGTGCTGATATGCTGATGTGCTAATGGAACTGGCGGGAAAATGTACCAGTATGCTAATGTTTTCTGGAATTTGATATCCGTTACCTTCCGGCTTCAGCCATCTTCCTTACTTACCACTTATTACTTAAAACTTATTACATCCTTTTGCAATTGCATCAGATAGTCCGGTGTATGCAGCAATGACGCCCCATACCAGCTAAAGACTTCGCCATTGACGAAAAGGATACATGTTTGTGGCAGTAGCTGCTGCAGTTCTTCGGCGTGAATAGCTTTAAAAGGGTAGGGCTCGGAGGAGAGAAAAAGCAAATCTGGCTGCAATTCCTGTATTTGTTCGCTGCTGAGCGATGGATAACGTGTCTCATCGACCAGTACATTGTCAAACCCGCCTGCCTGCAGCATCTGGTGTATAAATGTATCACCTCCGGCTGCCATATAAGGATTACGCCAGATGAGATACAGACTGCGGTAACGGCGGATAGGGGCAGGTAAAGAAGCGAATGCGGTTTCTATGCGCGATACCAGCTGCATGGCTTCGGCTGTTTTGCCGGTAAGTTGTCCCAGGGCATGAATCATATGAACCGTATCAGCCATATTACTGATATCGCTGGTCCATACAGGCACCTGCAGATTCAGGGTATCTATTTGTTCTTTTACATTTTCTTCCTTATTGGCAAGTACGAGGTCTGGCTGTAGTTGTAATACCTGGTCAATATGTACATCTTTAGTGCCGCCAATGCGGGTTTTTGTTCGGTACCAGTTATCGGGATGCACACAAAACCGGGTGATGCCTACCACTTCATCTTCCAGTCCCAGTTGATGCAGGGTATTGGTGAGTGATGGCACCAGCGATACAATGCGACGGGCTGGAGCCTGCAATTGTATGTAGCGACCGGTCTGATCGGTAAAAAAAGGCATAAAAAAAACCGACTATAAAATAGCGGTAGTGCAAGTTAGGCAGTAAAAGGAAAGAAAGTAAAAAGAAAAGAGAATGAGACTGCGAGATCACCGCGCCTCCTGCTAACGGGCTCTCCAGGGGAGGTACATGTTAGCAGGAGGGGTTCCGGACTTAAATACTTTTCATGGATTTGGACACGGTGACTTTTCGGAGTTCTTCAAGGAAATGGATTGGATGAATTTGGTTTTTTCGGATTTGGATTTCCCTGTTTTGGTTTTTCAATAGGTCATGGTCGGGTTTTCTAAAGGATTCGGATATTAAACGGGACGGTTTTTCAAATAGGCTTCTTAAAAAAGAAGAAGTTGACTGATACTGGATTTTCCGATCGTGATTCGGTTTGGTTTTTCGAAGGATTTGGTTCTCTAATAGGTTATTGGACGGTTTGTTCGGATTTACAAGGATTGGATTCGAATGTCAACGATTGATGTAGTAATCAATCAACTTCTGACACAAAAATAATTGGTAGACCGTTAACAAAATAGAGCAAAATTGCTCTATTTTTTTTCGCAGTATTTCCGTGTTTTTATCGTAAACCGGCGCGTGTTTTTTGCGTTTATAGCGCAGAAATAAATCGTAGAAATACGAATACCTGCTTATACAGACGTTTTATACCTGCTGCAGATAGGTGTTTCCGCTTTATTGTGTGCTGTTACTGGCCCAATGCCTGCAGTACATCATACTTGGTGATGATATGATAATTGCCAGCTTCATCCTTTGCCAAAACTGCGCCATTCTCTCTGCTGATAAGTGTGCTGAGCTTTTCAACCGGGGTATCGAAGGCTACCAGTGGCAGGCGGGGTTCTATGACATCGCCGACTGCTGTATTTTTTATAGCAGGATTATCGAATATCTTCTGGAAGAGACCGCTTTCGCTGATGGTGCCCGACAATTCACCTTGCTGCATCACCGGAATCTGTTCGATATCATATTTCTTCATCAGATCCACGGCTTCGGCTACGGTTTGTGTGGACTCTACCGTAATAAGCCGTTTGGCTCCGCGTGCACTAACCACATCTTTAAAGGTCTTTACATCCAGGAAGCCACGCTCTATCATCCACTGATCATTATAGATTTTGCCTACATAGCGGCTGCCATGATCATGAAAAATGCAAACAACGAGATCATCTTTTTTTAACCGGTCTTTGAGCTGCAGTAATCCCTGGAAGCAGCTTCCGGCACTGTATCCGCAAAACAATCCTTCTTCACGTGCCAGGCGGCGGGCCATTATGGCTCCATCGCGGTCTGTCACCTGCTCAAAATGATCTATTACACTCATATCATAGTTCTCGGGTACAAAATCTTCGCCGAAGCCTTCGCTGATATAAGGATGCACTTCATTCATATCTATTTCACCGGTATTAAAATATTTAGTGAGCAGGCTGCCGTAAACATCAATGGCCCATATCTGAATATCCGGATTCTTTTCTTTCAGATACATGGCTGTACCGGTTACCGTACCCCCCGTACCTGCCGTGCATACCAGGTGAGTGATCTTTCCGTCTGTTTGACGCCATATCTCCGGGCCGGTGGTTTCGTAATGAGCCAGCCGGTTGGCCAGGTTATCATACTGGTTCATATGATAGCTGTTGGGAATTTCCTTTGCCAGGCGTTTAGCCACACTGTAATAGCTGCGTGGGTCATCGGGCATCACATTTGTGGGGCATACGATTACTTCGGCGCCCACAGCTTTCAGGATATCTGCTTTTTCCTTCGATTGTTTATCGGTGGTTACAAAAATGGATTTATACCCCTTAACTACCGCAGCCAGGGCCAGGCCCATACCGGTATTACCGCTGGTACATTCTATGATGGTGCCACCGGGTTTAAGTTTGCCTTCCTGCTCGGCCACTTCCACCATTTTGAGGGCCATCCGGTCTTTGATAGAATTGCCGGGATTGAAATAATCCACTTTGGCCAGTACGGTAGCCGGCAGCTCGCGTGCAACTTTATTGAGGCGAATGAGCGGCGTATTTCCTATTGTCTCTAATATGTTGTTTTTGATATCCATATAGCAAGGTTGTTGATGCTGCAAAAGTAAGGCAAAAGGAGGGTTATACGTTTTAAGTAATAAGTGGTGAGTAAGAGGAATACAGAAGGAGGAAGGTAGGAGGTAAATAGCAGTTCAATTAAGGCGATCTTAATCATTAACACATCAGCATATTAGCACATTAGCACATTTTTCCCCTTCGTTAAATCTTCCCGTCAAACTGAAAAGCCCCCCTGAAAACAGGGAGGCGACCGGACTTAATGAATAATCATTAAGCAAAGAGTGCTGAGAGGATGTGTTGATATGCTAATGTGCTGATGTGCTAATTAGGGAATCAAATACAAAGAATACTAAAATGATAAAGAGGGCGAAAGGGGTAGTATTACATAAACTGTGTCAGATCTCATTTACTTAAATACTTAATTTCAATCTTTCTCCAAAAATAATCGATAACTGAGCCAGAGTTTGATTCCAGTTGTGTACCGGCTTATTCCACTTGGCG
>Ga0066256_1000366_pt1 | contig 144783 bp, 130 predicted proteins | sample ThiBio_1000_biof_FD_87107 | JGI IMG/M metagenome (GOLD analysis project Ga0066256, IMG submission 87107) | Wastewater bioreactor microbial communities from Cape Town, South Africa - Thiocy_expt_1000_biof (version 2) | ecosystem: Engineered > Bioreactor > Thiocyanate-remediating >...
TCTTCGGGAAACTCAAAAACGCCAGAGGCTTGGCCACCAGATACGACAAACGAAGCGATAACTTCCTCGCTGCCATCAAGCTCTTCTGCACACGCCTATGGATCGCCGCTAATGAGTCTACGCCCTAGGGCGAGAGCCTTAATCGAAGCACTCGAACGAAAGCGCCGATCATAACGAAACCCCCGACCGAAAGGCCGGGGGTTTTTTATTGGGATACCGGACGGATTGAGCAGCCCTTTGGGTATCCGATCTACTTATAGAAAATGCCCGCTTGTCGAGTTACCAAACAAGCGGGCATAGTCATGGTCTGCGAAGCGGTCAAAGTGGAAAACAACACCGCTAGCTAGATATTTAGTTATACGTCCTCAGGCACCCACCTGTCACTATTCATAAGACCCTGATTTTCGACATTTCAGCTAAATACCTTTGGAAAACAACAAAGGGAGTTACGCTGATGGACAACATCACTCTATCCTTGTCGCAGTTTCTCAAAGCGACATCTACTACCTCACCAGAAGAAACAATCTCGGCCCCATTGGAGGCTACCGAGACTACCCTGTATTCGATGTTCGATGTCATTGACGCATGGCGCGAGAACCAAGTAGCTCAGGGACGCACCCACTATTTCAGCTTCTCCGAGTGGGATAACGGCCACTCGCTTGCGGACCATATCCGCACAACCGCACTACTGGTGGAATATGAAGCAGGCCGCATAGACGCAGTGAAGCAGCATTTGGACGAGATGGGTTTGGCCTATTTCGTCATTCCTACCTTTGCTACCGACAAGACCGCAAAGGGCGGTAAGAAGCGCGTCGATTGCTACGCCATCGCAATCCCCCTTCAAGAAGCACTCAACGATAGCGACACGCTACGCGCCGCCTCTCTTGTCATCGAAGCCATCGAGATCGGAGGCATCACAAACGGTTCCTACATGGCAACCTACTTGTTCCGCTTTAGGGACACTGGATCGGCCGAGTTTCGTCCCGGTAAGCTGTTCAGCAGAACCATCATGGAAGACGCTGCTACTGTTCGCACGAATGTCCGCACTTGGGTCAGAGAGGCGAAGTGATGTCAGAACTACCCAGCACCCCAATCCCAGCCGATGAAGCTCAGGACATCATGAGAAGCGATGTCGTTGCCCTATTGAGTAACGACGCCTTCGATCCATTAGCTAGAGCAATCGAAGAAGCACTAGCGGCGCTAGATCGTGCCATCGAGGCTCATAGGGATGAGCCTTGATCGGTAAATAGCAGTATGGCGACGATAGATAATTCTGGTAACATCATCCTCGACAGAGCAGAGGATACAACCGTTCCCTTTGACTGGTTGGACGATGCGGGCGAACCCGTGGATTTGGGGCAAGCTGACCTTGCCTTCAAGATCCACAACATGCCCGAATTGACCATGACCCCCAGCGCAAATGCTGACAACTCAAAGGGACGGCTTCTCGTCTTCCCGCGTGAGTATGCCCAAGCCCTGAGCAGCAAGCCCAAGGAATACTGGGTAGAACTCACGCATGAGGACGGGACTGTTGATGTTCTCTGGCGCGCACAGATTAGCTCGGAGGGTTACATCTCGTGATCCAGCTAACGACTAATCGCAGCGCCATCACCCTTCGGGGATCGCTCCAGAAAATCACCGTTTCGACATCGCCCAAGAATGTGGTGCGCCTCAATAGCTCAGGCCCTCGCGGTCCTAAGGGCGATCAAGGCGACCAAGGCCCCATCGGGCCTCCCGGCGATCCAAACTCAGAAATGGACCTGCCGGACTTCACCCTGATCTTTGAAAATCAACTGGTCTGAGGAGGCCTATAGATGTCTACACTAGTCACACGAATTGGCGACCTCGCAACTAGGGTCGCAACCGAAAGCAAGGCGCACAAGACGCTTATCAACGGCAACGCGGCTGACCTGTCCGCGCTGACCACGACCACAAAGACGAATCTCGTTGCTGCCCTGAACGAACTAAAGGGCGGGCTGTCCGATCTTGAGGGCCAGCTGGCCGCAAGCACCAGCATCAACGACGAGGCTTCGCCAACCAGCTCCACTGAAACCTATTCGGTCAGCAAGATCATCGACGTTGTGAACACTGCTATCGCGGCTGTGACCAATGGCGCACCGGAAGCCCTCGACACGCTGGACGAACTGGCCGCTGCCCTTGGCGATGATGGCAACTTCGCAGCGACCGTTACCACGTCCCTCGCCAATCGAGTCCGCACCGATACGGCGGCTCAGGGTCTAACCACTCAGCAGCAGACGAACGCCCGCACAAACATCGGCGCAGTTGGCACGGCAGAGATTGGCACCCCTGACACCAACTTCGTGGACACCTTCAACGCTGGATTGGTGTAATGAATGGCCACGCTCGTAAGTCGCATCAATGACCTTGCGGTAGCTATCCGCGAGAAGTTCAACGCACTATCGGCTGGCAAGGCCGATGTCGTCCACGATCACGCGATTAGTGATGTGACCGGGCTACAGACCGCGCTCGATGGTGCGGGTTCCCTCTCGGTATCTCAGTATTGGGGACCGGACGACGACATCTCTAGCGAGCATGAGCAGCACACGGGCATCAAGAAGTTGATGTTCCTGTCCCCCTCCGAAAACGTCAATACCGCGATCCACCCCACTGACCCGGAGGCGCTACTGGTCAAGATCGGAACGGCGGTTGGCTACGGGGTCAGCCCCCCCGTTCAAGCTCACGAATTGAGACTCGATCAGGGGTTCAATGTCTCCTTCAATCAGTTTGAGGAAGACGGCACCGACACAAGCGCGGTGGTTTCAGTCGATGCCGCCTTTGTTGGCGAACTGGCTGTTAACGGCTTCACCAAAGCATTTAGGACCGAATGGCCGGCCACTACAGAATTCTACGTAGGCTTCGGTGGGGCGGACACGCTAGAACTTGCCGAGATTGAATTCAGGGCGTTAGCTGGCGACGCAAACTCAGCCCTGACGGTCGATGAAATGGATGACGGTGATGGGGACGCTCAGGCCGGTTACGGCCCTGAGCGATTGATTGACGGGAGCATGTCTACCGGCTGGAAGTCCAACAAGAACTTCTCGGGCTTCTATGTCCACTTTTCGGAAGCCGTAGTCTTTCAGGAGGTTGTGCTGAAATACAACAGCGCGAACTCACCTAACTACGAAACCGCCCCTGCCTTCCTCTATATCGAAACATGGTCCGATGAGGACGACGGCGCTATCACGATCTACGACGATGAGATCGACTGGCAGGCCGATACGGTTGCCATCACAATTCCTGCCCCTATCCCGGCCGACTTCGGTCTGGTCAGGTCGATTGAAACACCCGTTACGGGCACCACGCCTCTTGTTCCCGATGAGACTGGTAAGCTGGTCCTCACACCCGCGAACCTAGGTCTGGGTAACGTCGATAACACCAGCGACCTCAACAAGCCGGTTAGCACCGCAACGGAAGCACTGGTCAATGATGCCTTCGGTGGTGCGATGGCGTCGATCAACGGTCAGATTACCAACGTCAATAACCGAACTGATGGCCTCATCGCAGGTGTAAACGCGAACATCGACGCGCTTGGGCAGAACATCGACGGGCAGAAAGGCGCAGCCAACGGTATCGCAACGCTGGATGCCAATGGGCAGGTGCCAGCATCTCAGATGCCAGCTCTCTCGGCCGCAAATCTAGGTCTGGGCAATGTAGATAACACGAGCGACCTAGATAAGCCGGTATCCACTGCGACCGCAGCCGCGATTACCAGCGCCCGCGATGACGCATCAGCGGGCCTCAGCGGGGCCATGTCGTCCATCTACGCACAGAAGGGCGCGGTAGGCGGCTTTGCGACAATCGGCGCAAACGGGAAGGTGCCTGTCGCCCAGCTTGATATTGGTTGTGGCGTATCAGTTCAGGGCACGACCCGTCCCGACGACAACACCAATCCTATCCCATTCACTTCTGGTGCGACATTCACCGCAACCGCATCCTCTTCGATGGCGAAAGCGGCAGTCGCGGCAACGAGCACAACCGTTTTCACGATCATGAACGGCGAAGCGACGCTTGGCACTGTGACCTTTGCGGCATCGGCCACGGTGGGCAGCATCTCAATTACCAATGGCTGGATCATTGCCGGTGATCTTCTCACCCTCGTTTGCCCAGCCACGCCAGATGCGACCCTTTCGGGTATTGTGGTGGTGCTGCGACCATGACGCCGGAAGCACTTTACACGCATGATGGCCTAACGGAATTTCGCGCCCTGAGCGTGACCGCCAGCGCCTGTCAGGAAGCGTTCGATTATCTGGACGGCTGTATTGCGGACGGGCTGACGCTTGAGGAAGCCGCGCTTTACGCGGTCGATCGTTGCGGCCCACTCGGCAATGAATTCTGGTTCTGGGTGAGGACCGAGATGCGGGCAATGATCGCGGTGAACTTCCGCGTGATGCTCACCGATCTAATCACCCGCGATAACCCCCGCATGGCTGCTCATGTGGACATCTATTTCAACGACCTAAACGAGACAGAGATTCAAATGGTGACTTCGCGTTGGACAGCGGAAGACCTGCCCAACATCGCCCGCCAACTCGCCTCGGGTATAGTGACGAGGGCACGAGAGAATGGCGACGACTGAATGGAAGACCGGAAGCACCTTTGCCACTGTTAACCCCGGCGGCTTCGGCTCGGCAAACTGGACAAATGCGACCAACGCAACCCTGAGCGCCAGCGACGATACCTACGCGACTTCCGCCCCCTCAAAAAGCGGCGGTTCTACCTACTTGCTGCGAATGTCCAACATGGGATTCACGGCCAGCGACATTCCCGTGGGCTATGCGATTGATGGCATCGAGGTTCAGATTGAGAAGAAGCAAAGCACGGCGAACCGCACTTGTCCCGATCAGACGGTTCAGCTTTGGAACGGCTCTGACCTTGGCGCGAACCAAGCTCAGGCGGGCAACTATCCCACCGCTGACACGACCACGACCTATGGTAGCCCCACTGACACATGGGGCGCAGAACTGACCCAAGAGCTTGTTTGTAGCAGCGGGTTCGGCCTCAGCTTTGCGGCCGGAACGGTCAACGGGTCCACAACCGTATCGCTCGATTATATCGCGATGCGCGTCCACTATCACGCGGACGAGGAACCACCCGTCTGGACCAGCCCTGCCACCACAACGGTTCAGGAGAACAGCCGCCTCTCGTTCACGCTTGAGGCAACTGACGCTTCTGCGGTCGATTACACCATTGTTGGTGGTCCTGATGCTGACCTGTTTGAATTGTTGGGGTCTACCCTGCGCTTCGCCAGCAACGGCATGATGGATTTTGAGACACCCCAGGACGCCGATGCCAACAATGTCTATGAGGTAGAAGTCAGGGCGACTGACAGCGGCGGCAATTACGCCGATCAAGCCATGACCGTCACCGTCACTGATTACACGCCCGCCATCACGAGCAGCGCCAGCGATACCGTTTGGGAAAACGCTACGCTCGCGAAGCCGCTCACCGTCGCAGCTGGTTCCGTGGCATGGGCTATCGTCGGCGGGGATGATGCGGCGCAGTTTGACATCTCGGGCAGCACCCTCCGTTGGAAGTCCAACGGCACCAAGGATTTTGAGAACCCGACCGATGCCAACGCGGATAACCAATATCAGGTGATCGTCAGAGCCTCGCAGAACAACGATAGCGCTGAACAGGCCATCACCATCACGGTTGTTGACCAAACCGATGAAACGATCCCGACGATCACCAATGCGGCTCATTACACCGCAAATGAGGCGGCCCCGCTGAGCTTTACCCTGACGGCCAACGAGGCGGTAGACTGGTCAATCGTCGGTGGTACTGATGCTAGCCAATTCGAGGTCAACGGCTCAACGCTTCGTTGGGCGGGCGACGGGTCCAAGGACTTTGAAAATCCCACTGATAGTGACGCGGACAACATCTACGTTGTGACCGTGAGGGCGACTGACACAGCAAGCCCACGCGCAAACTATGCCGAGCAGACAATCAGCGTCACCGTTCGCGATCTCTATGAGGCAGAAATGGTGGTGACTGTTACAACGAAAGGCGCTGACAGCTTCACATTCCCAGAAGGGACAGTCTCGGTCACTGTTGAAGCATGGGGCGCTGGTGGCGGCGCTAGGTCAGCTACAGCAGCAAATCCCGGTGGTGGCGGTGGTGCCTACGTCAGACAGAGTTACAGCGCATCAGGTGGCGACACGATCTATTGGACTGTCGGTGCGGGCGTGGCGGACGATGACGGGGAGGCCTCTGCGTTCAATTTCAACAATGCGAGTTTGACCGTAGGCAGTGGTGCTTACGTGGCGAATGGCGGCCAACGCGGCGTCGATGGTGATGGTGCGACGGCATCTGTTCCATCGGGAGCATCTGGTTACGTGGCTTACCGTGGTGGCAATGGCGGTAGCGGCACAAATAAGGGCGGCGGTGGCGGCGGTGGTGGTGGGGCTGGTTCCGCTGGGGACGGTTCCGATGGTGAAACGGGAGGAAGTCCTAGTGGTATCTCTGGCTTTTCTGACGGTGGCCGAGGTGGCGCTGGTGGTGAACCAGACGGCGGTAAAGGCGGCAACGGTGGTGATGGCGCCAACACTTATGGCGACAATGGCGCTAAAGGTGGTTCACCGGGTGGTGGTGCTGGTGGTGGTGGTTATAACGCAGGTGGACCGAGCGGCACTACGACCACTAGGAATGGCGGCGATGGCCAAATCCGTTTCACCTACTTTGTGCCAGACGTAACCCCTCCAACGATTACCAGCGAAGCCTCAGGTAGCGTTCAATCGGGCAGTAAGCTCGCCTTCCCGCTGATGGCTGATGAAACAGTCAGCTGGTCAATCACCGGCGGCGCTGACCAATCTCAGTTCGAGATTGATGGCTCCACTCTGCGCTGGATCGGTGATGGCTCTCAGAACAATGCCAGCCCGGCCGATGCCGACGGTAACAACCTCTTTGAAGTTGAGGTTACGGCAATGGACCTAGGGGGAAATACGACCAGCCAACTCATCAAGGTGCTAGTGGTTGGTGGCGAACAACCCGCAAGGCCACGACGCCAGCCGCTCATCTGATCGCAACCGTCTTGCCTTTGTTCCTGATTCGTTCTCATATGACCCCATGGAACGAATCGACCCTCAAGCCCTAGCCAGCGTTCTCACCAACACGAGCGTCAGCACGATTGCCGACCTGCTAACCGCTGACCTCTCGTCCAAAGCCAGAGCGGCTGACCGGCTGGCACGGACCATCGTTGAGCGCCTTGATCCTCAACCCCGCCCCGATCCTAATCAGCTGGCTCTCCCGCTGTGACGTGGGGCACAATATCCGATGGCGAAGGCTCAGCGACTTCACCAAGCACGAAGCGAACATCGCGGCTGATTGCTTTCACTGTAACCGATCCTCGACCTTGGATGCCGACAAGCTGGCGACATGGTTCAGGGTCCATTGCTGGAATGATGCCATCGAGGTTGTGGCGAGGCATCTCTATTGCGTGAAATGCCGACGCCGACCGGGCAGGCTCAGGCCGAGCCGAGAGCTACCCAATAGCCCCAAGTTCTTCCCCGAGAGCGAGGATCAGTGGAAAAGGCTGGTGCGCCGATTGCGGGGATAAATCGCAGAAGACTGCGAAAAACTCTGGTGTTGACTCCTATAACGCACGGGTGAGCAGCGTGTAGCCGATCCCAGTGGCGGCCCCGGTACAGGCAGCGATCAGCAGGATCGGCCAGCGCAGCGCCAAGGCCGGCGAGAGCGCCAGCAGCCGGTAGACGAGGAAGATGACGCCGCCGATCAGCGCGGAGACGTGCAGTCCACTGATCGAGAGCAGATGGGCAAGCCCGCTGCGCCGCATCGCCTCCGCATCGGCCGCGCCGATCCGCCCCTGATCGCCGGTGGCGAAGGCGACTGCAATCCCGCCCTCCGGCCCCGGCAGCCGTGCCGCGACGTGCGCGCCAAGGCGTTGGCGCAGCCCCGACAGGCCCGGCCCATTCGCCGTCCCGCCCGTCCGCTCGACCGTGCCCAGCGCCCGCCCCGTCGCTCCAATGCCATCGAAATAAGCGCTGCGGGCGAAGTCGTAACCGCCCGGCAGCGCGGCCGGCGCCGGCGGCATCAGCCGCGCCCGCACGGCGATGCTGTCTCCGGCGGCAAGGCCGGCGGGCACCTGCTCGGGTTCGGCGTTCACCCGCACGCGCACGGGCAGGTCCGGCCGCGCAACCGGCGCAAGGTCGAGTCGCACCAGGCCGCGCGCCGCCAGCGGATCGACGGCACTCACCCGCGCATCGATCGTCACCACGGCCGGGCGCGCGAGCGGCGGCGCGCCGACCAGCAGCGCCTTGCCCCACACCAGCAGGCAACCGGCCGCCGCCAGCACCGCGCCGATCGCCAGCATGTGCGCCAGCCGCCCGCCCCGCGCCAGCACGCCAAGCCCAAGTCCCAATCCGAGACAGCCGAGCACCCAGGCGATCCACCCCACCGGCGTCGGCAGCGCGAACCAGGCGCAGATGCCGGCGCCCAGCGCCACGGGCGCCCAAAGCGGACCCTGCGCCCGCTCGCTCTCCAGCCCCGCCTCGATCCGTTCGCGCCAGCGCGCAAGGCGGTTGCTGCGCCGCAACAACGCTATTTGTCGGAGCGAAAAAGCCGTGCTAGGGGCGTTCAGCATCAAAGGGGGGCAGCCCCGTCTCATAAGGGAGCAAGAGGCATAGCGTGGCGGACGGACTGAAACAAACCAACGCGGTCGTCACGCGCTTCGCCCCCTCCCCGACCGGCTATCTGCACATCGGCGGCGCCCGCACCGCGCTGTTCAACTATCTGTTTGCGCGCCATCATGGCGGCAAGTTCCTGCTCCGCATCGAGGATACGGACCGCGCCCGCTCGACCGAGCCGGCGATTGCGGCGATCTTCGACGGGCTGAGCTGGCTGGGTCTGGCCGGGGACGAATCACCCGTGTTCCAGTTCGCCCGCGCCGCCCGCCATGCCGAGGTGGCGCATGCGCTGCTCGCCACCGGCCACGCCTATAAATGCTTCGCCACGCCCGAGGAGCTGACCGAGCTGCGCGAGCAGCAGCGCGCGGCCAGGCAGCCGATGCGCTACGATGGCCGCTGGCGCGACCGCGACCCCGCCGAGGGCGGCGACAAGCCCTTCGTCGTCCGCCTCAAGGCGATGCGCGAGGGCGAGACGGTGATCGAGGATGCCGTGCAGGGCCGCGTCGTCGTGCAGAATGCGGAGCTGGACGACATGGTGCTGCTCCGCTCGGACGGCACGCCCACCTATATGCTCGCCGTTGTGGTCGACGATCACGACATGGGCGTCACCCACGTCATTCGCGGCGACGACCATCTCAACAACGCCTTCCGCCAGCTCGGCATCATCCGCGCCATGGGTTGGGCCGAGCCGGTCTATGCCCATGTCCCGCTGATCCACGGACCGGACGGGGCCAAGCTTTCCAAGCGTCATGGTGCGCTGGGCGTGGATGCCTATCGCGACGAGATGGGCATGCTGCCCGAGGCGGTGAGCAATTATCTGCTGCGGCTCGGCTGGGGCCATGGCGACGATGAGATCATCAGCCGCGAGCAGGCGATCGAATGGTTCGATCTCGCCGGTGTCGGCCGCTCGCCCTCGCGCTTCGACCTCAAGAAGCTGGAAAATCTGAACGGCCACTATATCCGCGAGGCGGACGACGCGCGGCTCGCGGCGCTGGTCGCCGGGCGCATGCCGCCGCTGGAGGGCGATGCAGCCGACCGGCGCCTCGCCCGGCTGACCGCCATCATGCCGGCGCTCAAGCCGCGCGCCAAAACCGTCATCGAGCTGGCCGACGGCGCCGCCTTCCTTTTTGCGGCGCGGCCGATTCCTGTCGACGAAGCCGCCGCAAAGTTGCTAGACGATGCCGCGCGGACCCTGTTGGGAGCCGTGGCAGATCGCTTGCGCGCGGCTCCTGAGTGGTCGCTCGAAACGATCGAAGCCGCGGTCAGGGCCGTGGCCGAGGATGCCGGGCTGGGTCTCGGCAAGGTGGCACAGCCACTGCGCGCCGCGTTGACCGGACGAACCACATCACCCGGGATATTCGACGTGCTTTATCACCTTGGACGGGAGGAGACGCTTGGTCGGCTGGGCGACCAGGCCATGCACTGAACGGGCCGCATAGAATATAGGGACACGCGCATGAGCGACAGCAAAGCGAAGCTGACAATTGACGGCAAAGAGCTGGACTACAGCATTCTCAACGGCTCGGTCGGCCCTCGGGTCATCGACATCCGCAAACTTTACGCCACCACCGGCCTGTTCACCTACGATCCCGGCTTCACCTCCACTGCGAGCTGCGACTCGGCGCTGACCTATATTGACGGCGACGCGGGCGTGCTGCTCCATCGCGGCTATCCGATCAGCCAGCTCGCCGAGCAGTCGACCTTCATGGAAGTGGCCTATCTGCTGCTGCGCGGCGAGCTGCCCACTCGCGAGGAATTCACCAAGTTCGAGAATACGATCACGCGCCACACCATGGTGCATGAGCAGCTTACGGCCTTCCTGCGCGGTTTCCGGCGCGATGCGCACCCCATGTCCGTGATGTGCGGCGTGGTTGGCGCGCTCTCTGCTTTCTACCATGATTCGACGGATATCACCGATCCTTACCAGCGCATGGTCGCGAGCCACCGTCTCGTCGCCAAGATGCCGACGCTGGCAGCGATGGCCTACAAATATTCGCTGGGCCAGCCGTTCGTCTATCCGCGCAACGACTTGAGCTACACCGCTAATTTCCTGCGCATGTGCTTCTCCGTGCCGGCCGAGGATTATGTGGTCGACCCCGTGCTGGAGCGGGCGATGGACAAGATCTTCATCCTCCATGCCGACCATGAGCAGAACGCCTCGACCTCGACCGTCCGCCTCGCCGGCTCGTCGGGCGCCAATCCGTTCGCGTGCATCGCGGCGGGCATCGCCTGCCTGTGGGGTCCCGCGCATGGCGGCGCCAACGAGGCCGCGCTCAACATGCTGCGCGAGATCGGCACGCCCGAGCGCATCCCGGCCTATATCGCCCGCGCCAAGAACAAGGACGATCCGTTCCGCCTGATGGGCTTCGGCCACCGGGTCTACAAGAATTACGATCCGCGCGCGAAGGTCATGCAGGCCACCGCCAAGGAAGTGCTGGAAGTCATGGGCGTCGACGACCCGATCTTCGACGTCGCCCGCGAACTGGAGCAGATCGCGCTGCACGATGACTATTTCGTCGAGAAGAAGCTCTACCCGAATGTCGATTTCTACTCGGGCATCATCCTTTCGGCGATGGGCTTCCCGACCGATATGTTCACCGTGCTCTTTGCTCTCGCCCGCACCGTCGGCTGGGTGGCGCAATGGAACGAGATGATCTCCGATCCCGAGCAAAAGATCGGCCGCCCGCGTCAGCTCTACACCGGCCCGACGCAGCGCGATTATGTGCCGATCGGCCAGCGCTGAGCGCGATCAGCTCTGAGGGATAGGAAAGGGGCGACACCGGAAACGGTTGTCGTCCCTTTTCCGTTTCGGCGAATTACAGCCGTGTCCCCGTATGTTAGCGAGTAAACTTAAAACGAAATTGAAGGACGTGCTCCCACGAAGGCAGGAGCCTATGGACCAGCCGCGGTTCCTTGTCGCCCTGGACTCCTGCCTTCGCCGGAGCACATGAACGAGATCAGCCCGGCAATAGCCGGCCCATCACGCCGCCTTGCGCGCCTTGGCCAGTTTCTTGAGCACCATGTCGCGCTTCAGGCGCGAGAGATGGTCGATGAATAATATGCCTTCGAGATGGTCCATCTCGTGCTGGAGGCAGGTGGCGAGCAGCCCTTCCAGCTCCTCCTCGTGGATGCGGCCGTGCCGGTCCATCCAGCTTGCGCGGATGCGCGACGGGCGCTCGACCTCGGCATATTGGTCGGGCACGGAGAGGCAGCCCTCATTATAGACCGACAGATCGGCCGAGCCTTCGAGAATCTGCGGGTTGATGAACACCAGCGGGTTTTTGACCGGCGGCGCGTCTTCCTCGTCCGATTCCGGCTCCTGCAAGTCGATGACCAGCACGCGCTTGGGCACGCCCACCTGGATCGCGGCCAGGCCGATACCGGGCGCGGCATACATGGTCTCGAACATGTCGTCGATCAGCGTCTGCAACGCGTCGTCGATCGCCTCGACGGGCGTCGAAATGGTCCGCAGCAGCGGATGCGGGGTCTCGATGATCGGTCGAATGGCCATGGCACGGAGATATGGAAGCGCGCGCCGCAGATCAAGAACCGTGTTGGCGCTTTGTTCCGATCAGGCTGATCGAGCGGCTCAGAACGGCGCCGGCACGCTCCGATGCAACGCGACCATCTGGAGCGCATCGGCGGGACCATCCAGCGTGATCTCCCAGACCGGACTGCCGGGCGGAAGGTCCGCAATCACCACGCGCCAGGCGGAAGCCCCCCGCCCCTCGACGATAGACGCCGCATCGAGCGGCAACCGCGCGAGGACCGCGGCCGGGCTGGGGGCGCAAGCTGTCTCGGAGATATCGGATCGGCAACTGAGTCGAGCAGATGGCGTCTGCCCGGCTTTGGCCGTGACCTGAAGCGCCGCCAGACCTTGCATCAGCGCGGCGGCATCGGCGAGCGTTGCCGACTGGACGGCCGCATAGCGCAGGTCCAGCGCCTCGCAACGCCCGGCATAGGCGATCTGCACCTGTTCGACCGGCGCGGATGCAGCCTCCAGACTGTCCGCGATCGGCGCGCCATCGCCATCGGCCGCCAGATGCAGCGCGACATGATAGACGCTCCGCCCGCACAGATGCGTCCCCACCGCCTCGGCCCGGCTCAGGAAGCGCACGCCCGCCGGCGGTCCCTTGGCCAGATAGGGATCGAGTATCTCGCGGCTGACCACCTTCTCCGCCATCTCCGGCGGTAGCAGCCGGGCGGCAGTCCGCGCGGCGTCGTTGCTTTCCAGCTCCGCGATGGTCAGCGCGCCACCCGTGTTGGCAAGGCCAAGAAACGCCGCCGGCAGCGACAGCAGCCGCCCGATGAGAATCCCCCACCTCATCAGCCGATCGGCCGCCGCGCGCGCAGGGCCTGCGCCAGCGTGCCCTCGTCCAGATAGTCCAGCTCGCCCCCCACCGGCACGCCATGCGCCAATTGGGTGAGGCGCACCGGATAGGCCTCCAGTCGCTCGGCAATGTAGTGGGCGGTGGTCTGCCCCTCCAGCGTGGCATTCATCGCCAGCACCACCTCGTCGATGCCGCCGGCCGCGACACGCGAGACCAGCGGTGCGATGGCGAGATCCTCCGGCCGCACCCCATCCAGTGCGGAGAGGCGCCCGCCCAGCACATGGAAGCGGCCCGGGAACAGGCGCGATTTGTCCAGCGCCCACAGGTCCGCGACATCCTCGACCACGCAGAGGGCGCGCGCATCGCGCCGGGGGTCGGTGCAGATTGCGCAGGGATCGACCGTGTCGACATTGCCGCAGATGCCGCAATGCACCATCCGCTCGTTCACGCTCTCCAGCGCGCGGAGCAGCGGCACCAGCGCCGCGTCGCGCCGTTGCAGCAGATGCAGCACCGCGCGCCGCGCCGAGCGCGGGCCTAGGCCGGGCAGGCGGGCGAGCGCCTGGGTGAGTGTTTCGATCTCGGGCGAGGACATGGCTTCAAATAAGGGCTTGCGCTCGGGGGTGACAAGCGTTTCAGAGAGCGGCCATGCGGATCATCTTCATGGGGACGCCCGATTTCGCGGTGCCGACGCTCGACGCGCTGGTCGCGGCGGGGCACGATATCGCGGCGGTCTATACCCAGCCGCCGCGCCCCGCCGGGCGCGGCAAGGCTCCACGCCCCAGTCCGGTGCAGGCGCGCGCAGAGGCGCTCGGCTTGCCGGTGCGCACGCCCCTGACCCTGCGCGACGAAGCCGAGCAGGCCGCGTTCGACGATCTCGATGCCGATGTGGCGGTGGTCGCCGCCTATGGCCTCATTCTGCCGCTGCCGATCCTCCACGCCCCGCGCCTCGGCTGCCTCAACGTCCACGCCTCGCTGCTGCCGCGCTGGCGGGGCGCGGCGCCGATCCAGCGCGCGATTCTCGCCGGAGATGCGGAGACCGGCATCACCATCATGGCGATGGGCAAGGGGCTGGACACCGGCCCGATGCTGGCGGTGGACCGCACCCCCCTCGACGGCAAGACCGCCGGCCAGCTCACCGACGAACTGGCCCAGACCGGCGCCGCGCTGATGGCGCGCGTGCTGGCCGACATCGGCGCCTATCCGCCGGTCATCCAGCCGGAGGACGGCGTCACTTATGCCGACAAGATCGACAAGGCGGAGAGCCGCATCGCCTTCGCTGCCGGGCCGCAGGCGGCCGAGCGGCAGGTGCGCGCCTTCAACCCCGCGCCGGGCGCCTGGGCGAGCTACAAAGGCGAGCGCATCCGCATCCTCGCCGCCGCCATCGAGCCGCAACCCGGCGAGTCCGGCCTGATCCTCGACGATGCACTGCTGATCGGCTGCGGTGCGCAGGGGGCGCTGCGCCCCACCCTCGTCCAGCGCGCCGGCAAGGGCGCGATGAGCCCCGCCGATCTGCTGCGCGGCTTCGCTATGCCCGCCGGCACGCGCTTCGACGCCTGACGGCCGGGACCATGACCCGCTTCGCCCTCACCGTCGAATATGATGGCCGGCCCTATATGGGCTGGCAGCGGCAGGCGCACGGCCCGAGCGTGCAACAGCATATCGAGGAAGCGCTGGGGCGGATCGTCGGGGAGGCGCCGGTCATCCACTGCGCCGGCCGCACCGATGCCGGCGTCCACGCCCTCGCCATGCGCGCCCATGTCGATCTCGCCAAGGCGATCTCGCCTTTCCGGCTGATGGAAGCCCTGAACGCGCATCTCCGCCCGGAGCCGATCGCGATCATCGGTTGCGAGGCGGTGGCGGAGGACTGGCACGCCCGCTTCTCCTGCCGCGGCCGCGTTTATGAATATCGCATCCTCAACCGCCGCGCGCCGCTCACCTTCGAGCAGGGGCTGGTCTGGCGGGTGCCGCAGCGGCTGGATGCGGACGCGATGCACGAGGCCGCGCAATATCTCATCGGCAAGCATGATTTCACCACCTTCCGCTCGGCCCAGTGTCAGGCGGACAGCCCGCTGCGCACGCTCGACCGGCTCGACGTGGTGCGCACCGGCGAGCGGATCGCCATCCACGCCGAGGCACGCAGCTTCCTCCATCATCAGGTGCGCTCGATGGTCGGCTGCCTCGCGCTGGTCGGCACGGGGACATGGGCGGTGGCGGCCATGAAGGCCGCGCTCGACGCCCGCAACCGCACGGCGCTCGGCCACAATGCGCCGCCGGATGGCCTCTATTTCGTGCGGGCAATCTATCCGGGGGAGTAAGGAGCCGAGGCCGTTCTCCTGCCTGCGCAGGAGCACTGATCCCATCTCATACGGACAAGCTAACCGGGGGCTGAAAACCCCTCTGCCGCCCGCCCCTCAGGCGACGCGGCTCGCGAACGGGCCGTTGCGCTCGTCGCGCTCGACCCATTCGAGCAGCTTGGCGAGGATGCGCCGCAGGACCTCGTCCTGCTCCTCCAACCGCGCCTCGACCCGCTCCATCCGCGCCCGCAGCTCGGCGATTTCCTGCGCCTGCGGTGTCGGCCGCGCAGCCTGCGCACCGGCGAGCATGGTGCCCAGCGCGCGCACTTCATCCTGTAGCGAGCGCAGGCCCGCCATCTCCGCACGCCCCGCCACGCTCTCGATCAGCGTCAGGTCCAGCACCTTGCCGGCCGGATCGCCCTCAGCCGCCGCCGCGATGGTCTCCTCGTCGATCACCTCCGCGCCCTGCGCCAGCAGGCGCCGCATCAGCGCGTTCACCCGGCCCGGCACGCCGCCGCTCGCCTCCGCCAGCCGCGCATAGGCTTGCGGTGTGACGCGCGGCGTATCGCGCCAGCCGGCAATGGCGAGGCGGTGCTCGACATAGGGGCCGATCTCGTCCGCCTGCATCGGCTCCAGATGGCAGGTCGCGATCACGCGCTGGCGCACCTGCTCCAGCGCGCGCGACCCTTCCAGCCGCTCGCGGAACGCCGGCTGGGCGAGCAGGAAAATCTGCAACAATGGCTGCCCGCCAAGCTGGACGGTGCCCAGCAGCCGCAATTCCTCCAGCGCCGTCACGCCGAGTGCCTGCGCCTCGTCGACGATCAGCAGCGCCCGCCGCCCGGCCCGCGCCTGCTCGCGCAAGGCTGATTCGATGCGGTCGCGCAGGGCGTCCATCCCGCCATCGTCGGGGAGACCGAACGCGCGGGCGGTCAGCCGCAGCATGTCCTCACCCTCGGCCCGCGTCGCGACCAGCTTCACCGCCACCAGCCGCCGCGAATCGATCGTCGCCATCAACCGGTCGACCAGCATGGACTTGCCGACCCCGCTCTCGCCGGTGATGACGATGAACCCCTCGCCCTGCGCCAAGCCATAGCCGAGATAGGACATCGCCTTGCGGTGCGTAGCGCTCTCGAAATAAAAGCGCGGGTCCGGCACGGGCTGGAAGGGCTGCCCGGTCAGGCGGTCATCAGGGGCATCCATGTCCGGGCATCTCCAGTCGGCGGCGGCAACGCGGCGAACCATAGGACGGACTGGCGGCGCGCGAAAAGGGGGCATGCGCTCAATCGTTGCCGACAAGCATCTCCACCGCCGGCTCGTGGCCGAGAAACGCGGCGGGGCTGGCGTTCGCGCCATAAGCGCCGGCGAGGAACAGCGCCACCAGATCGCCCGGCGCCACCGCCGGCAGCGCCACCGCATCGGCCAGTCGGTCGAGCGGGGTGCACAGGCAGCCGACCACCGTCACCGGATCGGCGGCAGGCGGCGCACCAAAGCGATTGGCGAGCGCGACCGGATAATTGCGCCGCACCACCGTGCCGAAATTGCCGCTGGCGGCGAGCTGATGATGCAACCCGCCATCGACCACCGCGAACCGCTCGCCCTGGCTCAGCTTCACGTCGATCACGCGGGTGAGATAGACGCCCGCCTCGGCCACAAGATACCGCCCGAGTTCGAGCGCGAACCTGCTGTCGGCGAGCACGGCCGGGCGCCGCACCAGCGTCTCCCCCAACGCCGCGCCGATGACCGCGACATCCAAAGGCGCATCACCCGCGAAATAAGGCACGCCGAAACCGCCGCCGAGATTGACCAGCGGCGGGCTGGCGCCGACCGCATCGGAGAGTCGCGCCGCCAGCGCCACCGTCTCCGCCTGCGCCGCGATGATCGCCTGCGCATCGAGTGCCTGCGATCCGGCGAAGATATGCCAGCCGCGCCACTCCGCGCCCGCGTCGATCACCGTCCGCGCCAGCGCCGCCGCACGATCCGCGTCGACTCCGAACGGCTTGGCGCCGCCGCCCATGCGCATGCCCGATCCCTTCAGCTCGAAGTCCGGGTTGACCCGCACGGCGAGGCGCGGGCGGACGCCCAGCCGGTCCGCAATAGCCAGCGCGCGCGTCGCCTCACCCTCCGATTCAAGGTTGAGCGTTACCCCGGCCCACAGCGCCGCCTCGATTTCGTCATCCCGCTTGCCCGGCCCGGCAAAGCTGATCCGCGCGCCGGGCACGCCCGCTGCCTGCGCCCGCGCCAGCTCCCCGACCGAAGCAATGTCGAACCCGTCGGTCAACCCCGCCATCAGCGCCAGCAGCGGCGGGAAGGGATTGGCCTTCATCGCATAATGCAGGCTCACCGCCGCCGGCAGCGCCGCCCGCAGCGCCGCCACGCGCTGGCGGATCAGGCCCGCATCATAGACGAAGACCGGCGTGCCCCCCGCCTCGTCGACCAGCGCGGCGGCGCCTCGTCCGCCGATCAGCAGCATGCCCTCCTCCGCCGCGAAACCGGGCGGGATCGGCCCCATCGGCTTCACCTTCGCGCTCACGCGGCCCCCGCCATGTCGGCCAGCCGCACCCGGTCGATCTTGCCGTTGGGCGTGCGCGGCAGCGCGGCGAGGATGAAGATATCGGCCGGCTGCATGAAATTGGGCAGGCTCTGGCGCAGCGCCGCGCGCAGCCGGTCGAGCACGATGCCGGCGTCATTATCGCACAGCGCCGTGTCCGGCCGCACGAACAGCACGATGGCCTGCCCCAACCGCTCATCCGGCCGCCCAAGCGCGCACGCCTCGGTTATGCCGGAGACGGCCACCGCCGCCTCCTCGATCTCGCTGGGCGAGATGCGGTTGCCGGCGCTCTTTATCATCGCGTCGTCGCGCCCGACGAAGCGCAGCAGCCCCTCGCCGTCGCGCACCACCGTATCGCCCGACCAGACCGCCGTGCCGCCATAGGCCGAAGCCGCCGGCGCCGGGCGGAAGCGCGCGGCGGTGCGCGCTGGGTCGCGCCAATAGCCCTGCGCCACCAGCGGGCCGCAATGGACCAACTCGCCCGGCTCGTCATCCGCCGTCAGCGTGCCGTCCGGGCGGACGACCAGCACCTCGGCATCGGGGATCGCCCGGCCGATGCTGTCCGGGTGCGCGTCCAGCAGCGCGGGCGGCAGCCATGTCGAGCGGAACGCTTCGGTGAGGCCATACATGGCGACGATGTCCACGCTTGGAAACGCCGCCCGCATCCGCCCGATCAGCGGGCGGGTGAGCGCGCCGCCGCTGTTGGTGAGGCGGCGCAGGCTGGCAGTCGCCTCCGCCGGCCAGACCGCCTCGGCAAGCTGCACCCAGAGCGGCGGCACCCCGGCCAGCGTGGTGATGTGCTGCACGGCCACGGTTTTCACCACGTCGCGCGGCAGCAGATAATCGAGCGGCACCACGCAGCCGCCCGCCCACCATGTCGAGAAAAGCTGGCTCTGGCCATAATCGAAGCTGAGCGGCAGGATGGCGAGCGTCCGGTCATCCGGCGCCAGGTCCAGATAGGTCGCCACCGAGCGGGCGCCGATCATGAGATTGGCGTGGCTCAGCATCACCCCCTTGGGCCGCCCGGTTGAGCCGGACGTATAGAGGATCTCGACCAGCGCATCGGGATCGGCCGCGCTCGGCGGTAGCATGGGCGCCCCCGCATCGGCCATCACCGCATCGAGCGCGCTTTCCTCGACCAGCCGTACGCCGTCCGCATCACCCGGTGCCAGCGTCTCGAAGCGCGCCGGGGCGGAGACCAGCATCGCCGCATCGCTGTCTGCGAGGATATGCACCACCTGTGCGCGCTTGAGTTGCGGGTTGATGGGCACATAGATATGCCCCGCCCGCGCCGCCGCCAGCGGCAGCAGCACAGCGGCGAGGCCCTTTGGCAACCATGCCGCAATCCGGCTCCCCGGCGGAAGACCCTGCCCCGCCAACCAATGCGCCAGCCGCCCGGTCATCGCCTCCATCGTGGCGAAATCGACCGTGCCGAACCGGCCCGCGATCGCCACCGCGCCCGGTTCGCCATGGTGCGGGAGGTGGTCGAGCGGCGGGATCATGACCGGCCCTTAGCATGACCGGCGGGCTTTGTGAGCGGCTTGTGCGCCTCACCGCTCATTCGCCCGGCGCCTCTCTGCGCTTTCCAAATGCCGGCGAACCGGTTAGGCGCAGCCGCCATACGCATCACAGCCGATGGATCCCCTATGAGCGCACGCGCGTTTGACGCCGACACTTCCCTGCGCCAGTCCCTCGCCGAAGCGCTCGGCCTGTCCGCCGCGCGGGTCGCGGGCTTCGATGGCGAGACGCCGCTGTTCGGCGCGTTGCCGGAGCTGGATTCGATGGCCGTCGCCACCTTGCTGACCGATCTGGAGGATCGGCTCGGCATCGTCATCGACGACGACGATATCGACGGCGAAATCTTCGAAACCTTCGGCAATCTGCGCGCCTTCCTGGACAGGAAGCTTGGCGTGGCGGGCGCCTAGCAAAGACTGCGCCACCGCCCAATCCACCGCATGACGGCTCTGCAAGACGGCCTTCCGCGTGCGTTTTCGTTTATGCGGCGCCTGCACGCGCCCGGTCATCTTTTGCGTTTGCCGGATTCGCTGCGCTGCAACATCATGTCCCGGCAGAACATAGGGATGCTGAACAGGCTCTTTTGGTTGAAGACAAAGGAGATTGTTCGTGAACAGACTCAGCTATGCAGCTTTTCTGCTATCGCTCGCCATCGGTTCACCCGGCCTTGCGAAAGAGAAACCGATCACCTTCACGCAGGACGGCATCAGCTATCGCTATACCGTCACCCAGCTCAGCCCGAAAACGAAGATCATCGAGGGTCGGGCGTCGCCGGGCAGCCCGTTCCGGCTGGTCGTTTCCGGCGACCGGGTCTCCGGGCACGCAAACGGCGTCCCGGTCTCGTTCCGCGTGGAGCAGGCACGCACGGCGACGCAGCCGGTTGCCGTCGCTACCCGGTAAACTGGTCCAGGCCTGTCCGGCCAACACACTCGCCGGACAGGCGACCCGGGCACATGCCGCAAGCGCCATCCGCCATGCTGGCGTTCGTCCACACGGGGTGACGTTAGTGCTCCCGCGAAGGTAGGAGCACAATGGAGCTCAAGCTGGGGCAGACGCAGTCCAAGGCACGGCGCCGATCCCGCTCCGCGCGCCGCCGCCCGGTTGCTCAGGCCAGCGCCATCGCTTCGAAATCGGCTTCGGCGAGGAACCGCTCGGCGTCGAGCGCGGCCATGCAGCCCATGCCGGCGGCGGTGACGGCCTGCCGATAGATTTTGTCGGTCACGTCGCCGGCCGCGAACACGCCGGGGATGCTCGTCTTGCTGGTGCCCTTCTCGACCACCAGATAGCCCTCGTCGAGCGGCAGCTTGCCCTCGAACAGCTCGGTCGCCGGCTTGTGGCCGATGGCGACGAACGCCCCATCGGTCGGCACATGGCTCTTTTCACCCGTCACCGTATCGACAAGGTCCACGCCAACCAGCCCCTCGGGGTCGCCACCGCCCACGAAGCGCTCCACGCCCTTGTTCCACAGCACGGTGATGTTGGGGTGCGCGAACAGCCGCTCCTGCAAGATCTTTTCCGCGCGCAGCGAATCGCGGCGGTGGATCAGCGTCACGTCCTGACTGTGATTGGTGAGGTAGAGCGCCTCCTCCACCGCGGTGTTGCCGCCGCCGATCACCACCACCTTCTTGCCGCGATAGAAGAAGCCATCGCACGTCGCGCAGGCGGAAACGCCCTTGCCCTGCAACAGATGCTCGCTCTCCAGCCCCAGCCACTTGGCCTGCGCGCCGGTCGCGATCACCAGCGTGTCGCCATGATATTCGTCGCCGCCGTCGCCGATCAGCCGGAACGGGCGCCGGGAAAGATCCACCTCGACAATCTGGTCATAGAGCATCCGCGCGCCGACATGCTCGGCCTGCGCCTGCATCTCCTCCATCAGCCACGGCCCCTGAATCACCTCGCGGAAGCCGGGATAATTCTCCACATCGGTGGTGATGGTGAGCTGCCCGCCCGGCTGGATGCCCTGCACCACGATCGGCGCCACGCCGGCCCGCGCCGCATAGATCGCCGCCGACAGGCCCGCCGGCCCGGATCCCAGGATAATCATCCGCGATTCGTGAATCGTCATGAATGGCCTTTCATTCGAGTTGTCTCGCGGCGCCCTGCTCCGCGCGTCCATCCAGCAATTAAGCCCGCCGGCCGTCAGTGCAAGGGCCTCGGCCGCCAGATTAACTTGCCACCGCCAAAGCGCCGGTTCCGTCTCCTTTCGCGCAACCCGGACGGGATATTTCGCCGCCACGTAAAAATCTTGCTGGACGGCGCGCCGTTTTCCGGGCATTTTCAGGGGCAATGCTGGACTTGGCCCTGATCGTCCGCCTTACGCGACTTACGCGCCCTTAGGCGCGACCATGCGGTTGCCGCAGGCGGCAAGCTGCGCCTAAGGGTTTCTCCAAGCCATCAATCGAGGACTCAGTCGGACGAGTCGGCGCGGCCTGCACCGCCGCCTTCCGGCGTTACAGTGAAACAGCAAAGCCATGATGCTCAGCGATCCTTCCCAGAAATACCGCCCGTTCCCGCAGGTGGATCTGCCCGACCGGCAATGGCCCTCGCGCACCATCACCAAGCCGCCGCGCTGGCTCTCCACGGACATGCGCGACGGCAATCAGGCGCTCATCGACCCGATGGACACCGAGAAGAAGACCCGTTTCTTCGAGATGCTGGTGAAGATCGGCATCAAGGAGATCGAGGTCGGCTTCCCCTCCGCCGGCGCCACCGAGTATGATTTCATCTCCGGCCTCGTCCAGTCCGGCCGCATCCCGGACGACGTGATCGTCCAGGTGCTCACCCAGGCCCGCCGCGACCTGATCGAGCGCACGTTCGAGAGCCTGCGCGGCGCGCCCAGGGCCATCGTCCACGTCTATAATGCCGTGTCGCCCGCGTGGCGCCGCATCGTGTTCAACATGGAGCGGCCGCAGATCAAGCAGATCGCCATCGACGCGGCCAAGATCATCCGTGACGAGGCGGGCAAGCAGCCCAATACCGATTGGCATTTCGAATATTCGCCCGAAACCTTCTCCACCGCCGAGCTGGATTTCAGCCTGGAGTGCTGCGAGGCGGTGATGGATATTCTCCAGCCCACGGCGGAAAAGCCGCTGATCCTCAACCTGCCGGCCACGGTGGAAGCAGCCACGCCCAATATCTACGCCGACCAGATCGAATGGTTCTGCCGGCACATCCGCAACCGCGACTCGGTCTGCATCTCGCTGCATCCGCATAACGACCGGGGCACCGGCATCGCGGCGGCCGAGCTGGGCCTGATGGCCGGCGCGGACCGGGTCGAGGGCTGCCTGTTCGGCAATGGCGAGCGCACCGGCAATTGCGATCTCGTCACCGTCGCGCTCAACATGTATACGCAGGGCATCGCGCCGGGGCTGGACTTCTCCAACATGGAGGAGATCGTGCAGACGGTGACTTACTGCAACCAGCTCCCCGTCCACCCGCGCCATCCTTATGCGGGCGAGTTGGTATTCACCGCCTTCTCCGGCAGCCATCAGGATGCCATCAAGAAGGGCTTCGCCGCGCAGGAACAGCGCAACGATCAGCTCTGGGACGTGCCCTATCTGCCGATCGACCCGGCGGATATCGGCTGCTCCTACGAGGCGGTGATCCGCGTCAACTCGCAATCCGGCAAGGGCGGCGTGGCGTGGGTGCTCCAGCAGGACAAGGGCCTCAAGCTGCCCAAGCGCATGCAGGCGGATTTCAGCCGCGTCGTGCAGGAGATGGCCGACCAGTCCAGCCGCGAACTGCACGCCGCCGACATCTGGGAGGCGTTCGAGCAGCATTATTGCCTGAGCGACGGCCAGCCGTTCCAGCTCGTCGACTATGTCGAGGGCGGCCCGGCGGGCAACCGCGTGTTCACCGGCAAGATCGCCCATAATGGCGAGGAGCGCAGCGTCTCCGGGCGCGGCAACGGCCTCATCTCCAGCGTGCTCTCCGCGCTGCGCGAGGAACTGGATATCGGCCTCGACGTGGTCGACTATAGCGAGCACGCCATCGGCAAGGGCGGCGATGTCCACGCCGCCGCCTATGTCGAGTGCCACACGGACGACGGCCTCACCCTGTTCGGCGTCGGGCTGGACACGGACATCGCCACCGCCTCCGTGCAGGCGGTGCTCTCCGTCGCCAATGCGCTGGAACGGCGCAACTCGGTGGCGAAAGCGGCGTAATGCGGCGTGGGGCGGCGGCTCTTTTGAGGGCCGCCCCCTCGGTCGCTAACCGCGCACGGGAGAGTCCGCTACAGCATCCTACAATTCGATCTCAGCCATAGCCCCCTCGTCACCCCGGGCTTGACCCGGGGTCCCGCTTCCTCGGTCACACCAGCCGGTCGAACAGATCCCGCCAATCGGGATTGCCGCGCTCGATCAGCTCGAATTTCCACTGCCGGCGCCAGCGCTTGAGGCGCTTTTCATGCGCGATGCAGTCGGCGATGTCCTCGCCGCGCTCGGCCCAGACCAGACGAACCAGCCCATAGCGCGCACAGAAGTCGGAGCCGGGCCCGGATCGATGCTGATGGATGCGGGCGGCAAGGTGCGACGTGACACCGACATACATGGTGCCGCGATAGCGGTCGGCCATGATATAGACCCAGCCGCCCCGTCGCTCCCGCTCCATCCGCCTCGGATGGGAGAAGCGGGACCCCGGGTCAAGCCCGGGGTGACGATGGTGTGAAGGACGCGCGAGGGAGGTAGGCGCCTGCTTCCTGTGTTCCCCCAATAGGGCGCCCCCTACCCCCCGATCTGCACCCCGATCCAGAAAGTCTGCGGCGCGCCCAGGTCGATGCTGTTACCGACCTTGCGGGTCAGCACGGTCGCGTCGAACAGATTCTCGATCCGGCCGACCACCGCCAGCATGCGGCCCAGCGGCACGCGCGCATAGGCGTCCACCGTCGCCACGCCGGGCATGGTGTCGGTCTGGAGGTCGTCCTCATATTGCGGGCCGACATAGCGGAGGGTCGCCGCCAGCCGCACATTGCCCGGCGCGTGCCAGCCGATGGTGCCGCTGGCGCTGTGGCGCGGGCTTTGCGCCGGGCGCATCCCGTACAGCGCGGTGCCGGGCGCCTCGACCTTGCTGTCGCTGAACGCATAGGAAGCGGAGAGATCGAACGGCCCGAGGTCCGCCGATCCGGTCAGCTCGACCCCCTTGGCGACGATCGCGTCGACATTGCGCCGCTGCCGCAGGTTGGTGCCGATCGTCACATTGGCGATGGCGTCGTCGAGATGATTGTAAAACGCCGTCGCCGAGAAGCGCAGGCCCGGCGCCGGCGTCAGGTCCAGCCCGACCTCGCCGCCCTTCAGCCGCTCTGGCGCCAGCGCGGCGTTGGCCTGCGTCACCACCGGGAACACCTGGAAGCCGCGATACAGCTCGTTGATCGTCGGCAGGCGGAAGCTGGTATAGCCCGCCGCGCGCAGCGCCAGCGCGTCGGCGGCATGCCAGAGCAGCCCGGCCCGGAAGCTGGTCTCCCACGCCCGGCGGCCGGCATAGGCCACCGCGCTGGTGATCGCCCCCGTGGCGCCGTTGCGCTCGCTGGTGTGCCCGCGCGTGATGCTCCAATGATCGGCTCGCGCGCCGGCGGTCAGCACCACGTTGCCGAGCGTCCAGTCGTCCTCGATATAGGCGCCGGTCGTCACCTGCCGCCCGCTCGCCTCACGCCGCGCGGTGACGGCGCCGCTCATCGCATTGAGCGCCTCCTCATACATGTCCGCCGTGGCGAAGCGACTGTCGAGGCCGATGCGCAGCAGGTGGTCGCCACCCACCGGCGGGCGCACCTCCAGCTTGCCGCCCAGCCCGGTCGAAGGCGTGTTGCGCTGGTTGAGCGTCGGGCGGAAGCTGGTGGAGCTGATGACGATGTTGTTGAAATTGCGCATCTGCACATAGGCCAGCGCCTCGATCTGCCATGTGCCGCGCGAGAGGAAGCGCAGGCTCGCATCCTGCCCCTCCTGCCCGCTGTCGGCGCCGCGGAAGCGCAGCGTGCGCTCGTCCTTCATCAGGTTGACCCGCGCCTGGATCTCGCCCACGTCGCCCACCGGCGCCACGCCGCGCAGCGTGACCGACCATGTCTTGTAGCGCGCCGGCACATCGGCCGGGCCACGCTGGCCCTCCGGCGTCGTCCAGAAACCGTCGCCGCGCGCGAAATTGCCGGAGAGCGAGACGAAACCCGCGCCGAGATCGGGCGAGATGGTCGCGTTGACCTGCTGGGCGTCGTTCGACCCGTAGAAGGCGCTGGCGCTATAGGGCACGAGCTGCGCACGGTCGGCGCTGAACAGTTCGATGGTGCCGGCCACCGTCCCGGCGCCGAACGCGCCCGCCCCGCCACCGCGTGTCGTGCGCACCGCGCCGATGGTGTCGAGCGGCAAGGCGTTGAACGGGATGGAGCCGAAGAACGGATCGGCCAGCGGCACGCCGTCGAGTAGCACCAGCGCGCGGCTGGTGGCGTTGCCGCCCAGCGCCCGCAGCGTCACGCCCTGCGAGGAGGGGTTGGCCGAGCGGCTGTCCGCGCGGCGGAACTCCTGGAAGCCCGCCACATCGCCCAGCGCATGTTCCACCGTGCCGCTGGCGTCCTCGCCCAGCCGCGTCCGGTCGATCGTCACCGAGCCGTAGGCCGGCGTGCCGGGCGGCAGGGCGAGGCCCCGGCCCAGCACGACGATGGTATCGGCATCATCCTCGGCATGGGCGGGTGTGACGACAAAGGCGGAGCAGGCCGCCAGCAGGGCGACGCGAAACAACGAGGAAACCATGGTAGGGGCCATGCCGCACGACCACCGGCTTGGCAATGTCGTATATAGCCGCCCGGCAGGAGGACGCCACAGCCCCTGCCCCGCAATCGCGCGGGCTGAGGGCCTCCCGTCCTCACCCCCATCCGCAAACCATATTGGGATACGTCCGATCCAGTCGAACGATGCCGTGCTGCGAAGGCAGGAGCCCAGTGCGGAAAGGAACCGCTTATGCACCCACGCTCCTGCCCTCGCAGGAGCACCGAGCCCACACCCCCAGTCGCCCCAAAAAAACGGACCGGCACGCCCCCCAGCGTGCCGGCCCAGCAAGGCGGCGTCCGATAGCCGCCTTGTTCGCGATCAGAAGTTGCGGCGCACAGTCAACGCATATTCGCGCGGACGACCCGGCTGAACGCTCGCATATTGGGTAATCAACTTGTTGATATAATAGAGCTTGTCGGTGAGGTTCGTCACTTCCAGCGCGATGCTCCAGTCGCGGTCCAGCGTGCGGAAGGTCAGCCGGGCGTTGACGAGATCGTAGCTGTCCACGTGACGGATCGGATCGGTCACGCACAGATTGGCGAGGCTGCCGCAATAGCCGGGCGTATGGACATAGTCGACGCGCGGCGAGAGCATCCCGATATCGCCGATCGGCAGGTCGTACTGGACACCTACGCTCCACTTGAAGTCGCCGATGCCGGGGCGGGTATCGCCCTTCTTGAAGTCCGGCGTGGCGATCTTCGGCTCCTTGAACTTGAAGTCGTTGTAGCTGAGCGCACCGTCGATGGTGAGGCCCGGAACCGGCCGCAACGTGGCTTCCAGCTCGATGCCTTTCATCTTGGCGTCACCCAGATTGAGGATCTGGCCGCACAGGTCCGGCGTTCCCGGCAGGCCGGGCAGCGGCTGGCCGCTCGCATCCACGCACACGCGCGGCGTACCCTGATAGCCAAGGAAATCCATGTAATAGACGTCGCCGTTCAGCCGCAGCTTGCGGTCGAACAGGTCGGTCTTGAGGCCGATCTCGTAGGAGCGCACCTGCTCCGGGCCGAAGCCGAGGATCTGCTCGGGGAAGTAAGGCCGCGGATTGATGCCGCCACCCTTGAAACCGGTGGCGAACTGGGCGTAGCCCATCACGCCCGGCGTGAACTTGTAGGAAGCCACCGCGCGATAATCGACGATGGTGCCTTCATAGGTGCCGACACGCCCGTTCAGGGGATTGTTGGGCTGGCTGAGCGGCAGATACGGATCGCCGCTGCCGTCGAAGGCGAAGCGCCCGTAATGATAATCCTTCTTCTCATGGGTGACGCGGATGCCGCCCTCCAGCGTCAACTGCTCGGTCGCGTCCCATGAGACGTTGGCGAACCCGGCCTTCTGCCGCAGAACGACATAATCGTCGTTGATGAAGGCGAAGGTCGGCTGCGCCATCGTACCGAAGCCGGCGAACGGCGTGTCGTTCTTGTTGAAGTAGCGCGTGCGCTGGTAGAAATAGATGCCGCCCACCGTGAAATGCAGCGCGCCATCGGCCAGATCGCCGGAGAGCCGGCCCTCCTGACTGAACTGCTTGTGCTGGTGGAGCTGCTGCTCCTGGATGAAGGCGATCGGTGAGCTGTCATTGTCGTCGCCGGCCAGGCTGTCATATTTGCGGTAGCCGGTGATCGACTTGAACGAGAGGGCGTCGCTCAGCTTGTAGTCGATCGTGCCGGAAACGCCCCAGCCGTCCACCTGTGCGGCCGATTGCGCCTGGAACGGCCCGTTGGGCCGGTTCGGATCGGGCGCGCCGGAAGCGTCGAGCGGCGCATAGGTCACGCCCGGATCGAAGAAATTGGCGTAGCTGATATAGGGGTCGTTATAGACCGTATCGGCGCGGTTCGGACCATAAGGCACGAAGCGATTGTCATAGGCGACGCCCTGATAGGCCAGCGTCCAAGCCTGTTGCGAGGCACTGGCGGCACGCAGCAGCGTTACCGCCTGCGTCTGCGACTTGTCGCGCGTATAGTCGCCGATCAGGTTGACCTCCAGCCGGTCGCTCGGCACCCAGCGCAGCGCGCCGCGGATCGCCTTCACGTCCGTGTCGCCAAGCTCGCCCAGCTTGCAGTTGGGCCCGGTCGCCATGGAGGTGAGGCGGCCCGCGATCACATCGGGATCGTTGGGATGGGAGCAGGCATAGTCGATCCGCGTCACATGCCCGTCGCGCTGCTTGTAGATGCCGGAGATGCGGGCAAACAACTGGTCGGGGATCAGCGCGAAGTCGGCGCTGGCCTTGAGGTCGATACGGCTGAAATTGCCGACGCTGGCTTCCACATAGCCGCCCTCGCCGCTCGGCTTGCGCGAATAGAGCTTGATCGCGCCGCCCTCGGAATTCATGCCGGCCAGCGTCCCCTGCGGGCCGCGCAGGATCTCGATCCGGTCGAGGTCCATCAGGTCGAAGATCGAGGCCGTGACGGTCGCGAAATAAACATCGTCGACATAGATGCCCACACCCGGTTCCACCGAGGGGCTGATGTCCGCCTGGCCCAGCCCGCGGATGAACGCGCTCATGCCCTTGCCGGCGCCGGCGGGGCTCGGCTGGAGTTGCAGGCTGGGCGTCTGCGCCGTGATGTCGGAGAGGCGCGTCTGGCTGCGCGCCTCCAGCAGCTCGGCCGTCACCGCCGTGATCGCAATCGGCGTATCCTGGATATTCTGCGCGCGGAACTGCGCGGTCACGATGATGTCGGGCGTGCCGTCCGCTTCGCCTGCCGCGTCCGCGTTCTGCGCCGCGGCGGGCATCGCCATGGCGGCAAGCGCAAGGCCCGCCACGCCGGCAAACAGGCGGCCGCGCACGGCGCTCGCCGGCCTCTCGGTCATTTCGCTGGTCATGTCTCACGTCTCCCTGTTCGCCGGTCTCGCCGGCTCTTATGCTTTTCGCTCGGGGAGAAGGCGCAGCCCGTCTCGGGCGGGCAGCGCCTACCGGCGCACACCCGACCCAACCCCACGAGACGATGCCACCAGAAAGCCCGCCGTTCCGGGTGGAGCGACGTAAACCGGTGACACCATCAACTTTATCCTTTTGACACGTATCGCGCTTTGACCGATGTAGAGCGCAGAGTTGCCGGAGATGGAAACAGCCAAGCCGCCTGGACTGTCCGCCGTCGTCGACCTCACCGGGGTCGCGCGGGAGCGACGCGCCGATCTCTGGACGGGCGCCGCGCCCACCATCTTTCCCGGCCTCGCCGTAAGCGCAATTGACGCCAATCCGAGCATCGGTTCCATCCAGCACAGCCGGCTGGGGCAAGGCGCGCTATTCGCCATCGAGTCAGCCCCCGCCGAGGTAAGCTACGTGCCCGAGCCGGCGCTGGCCGCGCACCAGTTCCTCACCATGATGCTGCAAGTGGACGGCAGCACCAGCGCCCACCAGCACGAGCGCCATTGCGAGCTGACGCGCGGCGACCTATGCTTCATCGACGAGCGCCACCCTTTCCGCCTCGTCGGCACCGAGTGCAGCGCTCTCCTGCTGCTGCGTATGCCGCGCGCGGCGGTGATGACCCGCTTCCCGGAGATGGAGCGGCTGGTCGCCACGCTGCTCCCGGCGCAGGACCCCGGCACCCGCCTGCTCGCGCAGACGGTGCTCTATCTGCTGCAAGTCGCGCCCGAACTGCGCGAAACGCAGCAGAATGCAGCGATGAGCGGCGTCATCCACCTGCTCGGCGCCACCTCCGGCCTGGCGACGGAGCGCGAGAACGTGCACTGGCGCGTGCAGAAGGCGCTGGACCATATCGAGCTGCACCTCGCCACCTCCGGCCTCACCGCCGAGCAGGTTGCCGATGCGCAGCGGATCAGCCGCCGCCGGCTCGACCAGCTCATGCGCGAGGCTTTGGGCCTGTCGATCACCGGCCAGATCTGGAGCCGCCGCCTCCAGCGCGCCGCCGACGATTTGAGCGACAGCCGCCACGCCGGCACCTCCATCTCGCAGATCGCCTTCGCCAACGGCTTCGAGGACCCCGCCCACTTCGCCCGCGCCTTCAAGCGCCGCTTCGAGCTGACGCCGGGCCAATGGCGCGCGCGAGCGCGCACGCTGGCGCACTGAGGGGACGGCGAAAGACCGTCGCCAATCCCGCCCCAAGCTCATTTTGGGGAGGGGAACCATCCCCAAAATATTGAAGGGGGCTCTCGCGGCGCCACGGGACCCATGTGCTCCTGCGAAAGCAGGAGCACATGGGTCCCATACGCGGGATACTCCCCTCCCCGCGCAAGCTCAGGATGAGGGCGCCCTACTTCCCGTGGCTCAGCGTCCAGACATAGGCCGCCACCGCATCCACATCCGCCTGCGAGAGGTTGGAGCCGCCCTTGGCGGGCATGCCGCTCGGATACTCCTTGGGCTGGGTGACGCCATCGTCGATCACCTTGGCGAGCGAGGCGAGCGAGCCGTCCGTCCACAGCCATTTCTCACCGGTCAGCGCCGGGCCGATGGTCGATCCCTTGCCGTCCGTGCCGTGGCAGCCCGCGCAGGCGCCGGAGCGCTCCAGCCCGTGATAGATGCGGTTGCCCAGCGCGACCTGCTCGGCGGTGACGCCCGGCGGCAGCGCCCCGCCTTCGCCGCCCGCCGCCGCGACGGCCGCCGGCTGATAGACGACCGGCCGGGCTGCCGTCAGCGGCGCATTGGCCGCGCCCTTGTAGCTGATCCGCCAGATCCGCCCGGCGACATCGTCCGAGACGTAGAGCGCGCCGTCCTGCCCCACGGCAACGCCGGTCGGGCGGTGCGTCGCCTGCCCCTGCGCCTTGCCGGGGCCGGTGAAGCCGTCCGCGAACAGGATCGAGGCGCCGCTCGCCTTGCCGTTCGCCAACGGTTGAAAGACGACGCGGAAGCCCTCCTGCGGCGCCGGCGCGCGGTTCCATGAGCCATGGAAGGCGATGAACGCGCCGCCCTTATAGGCCGCCGGGAACGAGCCGCCGCCATAATAAGCGAGCCCGGTCGGCGCGAAATGCGCTGGGTAGGCCGCCACCGGGCCCTTCATGCTGGCACAGCGACCGACCGCCTTGCCGCCGTCGCCGCCATATTCCGGGGCGAGGACCAGCTTGTTCTGCTGCCCGTCATAATAGCAATAAGGCCAGCCGAAATTGTCGCCCTTGCGCGGCGCCAGCAGTTCCTCGGCGGGCAGCTCGACGCCCTGCTCGGTGGTGTAGAGCCTGGGCCAGTTCTGCGAGAGCTGGTCGCGCCCGTGCTGCACCGCCAGCAAGCCGCCCGCCGCGTCGAGAGCAAGGCCGCCGCTGTTGCGGATGCCGGTCGCGTAGCGCTCCTTGGGCGAAAACACCTGCCCGCGCTTGCTGGCGCTATATTGCCAGATGCCGGCGCGGGTGAGCAGCTCCTCGCACGGGTCCTTGCCCATCGAGCCCGGCTGGCGGTTCTCCTTCTCGCATACATTGGAGGGCGAGCCGCTGTTGAGGAACAATTTGCCGGCCTTGTCGATGACGATGGCCTTCATCATGTGGTCGCCATCCATTGGAAGCTTATCGACAACGATTTCGGCTTTTGCGGAGGGCGCGCGCTCGCCGCTTTTCAGGGCGTAGCGGACGATCTGGTCGCCCGCCTCCGCATAGAGTCCGCCGTTCCATAGGGCGATGCCGGTGCCGCCCGTCGCGCCTTCCGCCGCTGTTGGACCGAAACGGTCGACCTGATCGGCCTTGCCGTCGCCGTCCGTGTCGCGCAGCGCGACGATGAAGCCACCCTCGGGCGGCGGCGTGCGGAAATAGCGGCTGGTCCAGGTGTTGACATAGACCGTCCCGTCGCTCGCCACCGTCATGTGGCGGGCGTGGCCGATATTGTCGGCGAAGACCGTCGCGCAGAAGCCCGGCGGCAGGCTCAACCCGCTGTCGTTGGGGCAGGCCGCATCTTCGGCCGCGACCGCCCGGCCGCTGGCGAAAGGCTGGGCGACGAGCAGCACCGCGCCGGCGGCCGTGGTCGCGCCGAGCGCGGCGAACAAGGGGAGCATCCTGGCCATGGCAAGTCCTTTATATGATTGTCTTATCTGGATTTGGGCAGCGCCACGGGGGCGATCTGGAAGGGCAGCGGCGGCGTCTTGCCGCGCAGGCTGGGGTTGAACAGGTAGCCCGGCTCGCCGCGCACATACCAGAGCGTATCGCCATGCACATCGAGGCCGGTGGGCGCGGGCACCTCGGCCAGTGTCTCGACCGTGGCGGCGCCGCCATCAACGGTGAGCAGCGCCACCTTGCCCGATGCCTCGGCCTGCACGAAGCGCATGCCGCCAATGGCGCGCAGCCCATCCGGCGTATCGAGCGGGCGCGAGGTCTTGAGCGGCGTTACCGCGCCCGCGCTGCCGTCCTCATTCACCGCAACCCGCGCGAACATGTGCGACTGGAAATTGTTGACGTAGAGGTTGCCGTCCGCGCCGACAGCGATGCCGTCCAGCCCGCCGCCGCCCTGCCCGGCGCCGAGCGCGGAATCGGCCGACCACATCTCCAGCGCGGCGGCGCCCTTGCGCCAGCGCAGGATGTGCGGGGGGTTGGTGTTGGTGACGTAGAGCGTGCCGTCCTTCGCCACCGCCATATCGTTGCAAAAGGTCTGCGCGCCGGGCAGCGCGAGGCTCACCTGCTGCGCTCCCGTCCTGAGATCGAAGCCCTTGACGGTCGAGCCCTTCTCCGCCCCGGCAATGGCGACGCCGGCAAAGGAGAGATCGTTGCTGCATACCCAGAGCAGGCGATTCACCGGATCGGCAAAGACGCCGAAGACAGAGCCCGTGCCGGACCCGCCCGGCTTGATCCACGGCGTCACCGTGCCCTTGTCCAGTGCGACGCGCCACACGCCGCCGCTGAGGCTGCCGACATAAGCGGTGCCGTCCGGCGCGATGGTCATGTTCTCGGGGAAGGCGCGCTCACCCGGCAGGTCGATCGCTCGGGGCGCGGGCGCGGCGGCGATGAGCAGTGCCGGCGCCATGAGTGCGAGGAAACGCGCCGTCCGCCGCATGAGTCTCTCCAATCGGTCTTGTTTCGATACCTTGCTAAGGGGCTATACTGCCGGGTGCGGGGGACATTCAAGGTTTCGATTTGGAAGCGCGATGGAGGCTGGCTTCATCCACCCATCCCGCCGCCCCATCCGTCAATGCCGAACCCGTTGCAGCATTCCCGGTGCCTCCGGCATCAGCCTGTCGGCTATGATGGATGTTGAAATAATGGCTTCATTGCATTGTTTTCAGGGATAATCATCTTTGAAACTTCACCCCGGCACCTTCTCCGCCGCTAGTTCCTCGGCAATCGCCCGGCGTTCGTAGGCGCGGGCGATGAAGGCGCAGACGATGAGCTGGATCTGGTGGAAGATCATCAGCGGCAGCACGATGGCGCCCACCGTCGCGGCGGGGAACAGCACGCTCGCCATCGGCACGCCGGTGATGAGCGACTTCTTGGAACCGCAAAAGATCAGCGCCGCCTCGTCGCCGCGCGGCAGGTGCGCGAGGCGGGAGACGCCGCGCAGGATCAGCATCACCACCGCGAGGATTGCGAGGCTGAAACCGATCACCGCCGTCAGGTCGATGGCCGAGACCGTCCGCCACAGCCCGTCGATCACCGACTGGCCGAATGCCGCATAGACCATGATGAGCACCGAACCGCGATCGACCAGACTCAGCGTCGGCTTGTTGCGCTTGATCCAGCCGCCGATGCGGCTGTGCAGCGCCTGCCCGGCGAGGAACGGCAGCAGGATCGTCCCCACGATGGACCAGATCGCGTCGAGCGAAATGGCGCTCTGGCTGGCGAGCAATAAGCCGGTGAGCAGCGGCGTCAGCACGATGCCGAACAGGTTGGAGGCCGAGGCCGCGCAGATCGCCACCGGCACATTGCCGCGCGCGATGGAGGTGAAGGCGATGGAGGACTGCACCGTGGAGGGCAGGCAGCACAGGAACAGGAGGCCGGTGTAGAGCATCGGGTCGATCGCTACGCCGCTGAGCGGCCCCAGCGCGATGCCGATGAGCGGGAACAGCACATAGGTGCTGAGCAGCACCATCAGGTGCAGCCGCCATTGCCCGAGGCTGGCGACCACAGCCTCACTCGGCAGGTTGGCGCCGTGCAGGAAGAAAAGGAGGACGATAGCGGCATGGCCGACCCAGTCCACCACCGGCGCAAACCCGCCGCGCGCGGGCAGCAGGCTAGCGAGCAGCACGACGCCGATCAGCGCGAGGGTGAAGTTATCCGGCCGCAGCCAGGCAAGGACGCGCCGCCGTGGCGCCTGCGGGTTGGTCATCCGGCCCCCAATCTCCCGATCATACTGCGCGCCTCCCGATCATGCCGCGCGGCGCGTTGCATCGCCTGTCGCCGGCGCCGCGACAGCCGGCACCCGCCCCGCCTCTATCGCGCCGGTCCGGCGGGGGCCAGCCCTGATGCGATGGGCATGATTGCCGGGAGGGTTTGGCCGATAAGGCGAGACGGCAGCTCACACCGCAAACCACCGTGCTCCTGCGAACGCCGTGCTCCTGCATTTGCGCGTGAGGCTCGGTCCAGATGAGGAAGATTGCGCTGGAAAGAAGGTGCAACAAGCCCCACCGGACCGCCGTTCAGTGGCGCCATTGGCCTCCGCGTTGGGAATATCGGCGCAGACACTGGCTCCTGCGAAAGCAGGCCCAGCGCCCAACCGCAGCCCCTCGCCGCCCTGAACGCCTGCCTTCGCAGGAACACAAACTTCCGCATGGACTCCGGCGACACCCGCGACCAACCGAGCCAGGAGAGGGGACACACCCACTCCCTTCCCGGTCAGGCCAAGGTCGCGGAGTGGGAAGCGCCGCTCCCCCCGGCCCTACAGCGCCCGCGTGGGCATGCTGATCGTCCGCCAGATATGCGCAACCGGGCTGTGATCGAAGCCCAGCCCCTCGGCCGGCTGGCGGAAATTGCGGCCGATCAGGTCCTCGAACTCCTCCAGATCCACCTTAATATCGGGATCGAAGGCATAGTAATCATTGAGGCAAATCAGCCGCCCGGTCATGTAATATTTGTGATCCTTGAGCCGCGCATACGCCTCATGGACATAGGGCTCGGGCGTGAAATCCGGGCCGAAATATTTGATGTAAGCCTCGGGATATTCGTAGCCCACCGTGGGGTCGGGGAAGAAGCGCAAGATCTGGTGCGCACGGATCGCCCAGCTCACTTCCTCGTCGACATAGGGCTCGACCATCATCGCGCCCCAATAGCCGTGGTCGCCGCTGATGAAGCCGGTCACGCTGATGTCGTGCAGCAGGCAGGCCAGTACCACTTTCTCGTCGAGGCCGTTCTTCATCGCCAGCCGCGCGCTCTGCATGACATGCTGGATATTGCCGAAGCGCATGCGGAAGAAATCCATCAGCGTCGGCTTTTCCGGCATGGCCGGGATGCGCGGATCCGGCCCCATGAGGAAGGTCTTGCCGTCCGCCAGCGCCTCGAACAGGTCGTGCCGCTCGCTGGCGGGATCGTAGATGCCCGACACGTAAAGGGCCGAGCGGATCGGCCGGCGTTCCGCGACACGCCGCTCCAGCTCCATGCTCATTTCATATTCGAGCGCGTCGGCGCGCTCGGACAGGGTCGCCATTCGTCCTGCTCCTGATGTGTATGCCATTGGTGCAACCGTAGCGCTCTGCCGGGAGCCGCACCAGCCGCGATGGTAGTCCGCGAGCGGGATGGACGCATTGATGCAAGTCACCTTGCCATGCGGTCCCACACGAAGAAGCGCCCGGACTCGCGTCCGGGCGCCCTCGATTTGCCGGCAATCCGCCCGATCAGGCGAAATAGACCGTCTTGGTCTCCAGATAATTCTCCAGCCCCTCGATGCCGCCGTCGCGGCCGATGCCGGACTGCTTGAAGCCGCCGAAGGGCATGTGGATATCGACCTGCATGCCGTTGATCGTCACCGAGCCGGCGCGATAGTCCCGCGCCACGGCAAAGCCGCGCTCGGGGTCCTGCGTGTAGACGGCGCCGTGCAGGCCGTAGATGGTGTCGTTGGCCTTGGCGATCATGTCCGCCTCGTCCTCATAATCGACGAAGGAGACGACCGGGCCGAAAATCTCCTCGCGGAAGATAGTCATGTCCGGCGTCACGTCCGCGAACACCGTCGGCTCGACGAAGAAACCGCGGTTGAGCCCGGCCGGGCGGCCGCCGCCCAGCGCCACACGGGCGCCCTCGGCCTTGCCCTTCTCGATATAGCCGAGCACGCGATCGAGTTGGCGGTTCATCGCCAGCGGGCCGATGCCCACGTCCGCCTGGAAGGGGTCGCCCACCTTCACCTTGGAGACGGCATTGGTGTAGGCATCGACGATCTCGGCCTTGCGGCTTTTGGGCACGAGCACGCGGGTCAGCGCGAAGCAGACCTGGCCGGTGATCGGCATCGAATAGGGTACGAGGCTCTGGAGGACATGGTCCATGTCCGCGTCGTCCAGGATCATCGCCGCCGACTTGCCGCCCAGTTCGAGCGAGACGCGCGCCAGCCGTTCGGCGGCGACGCCGGCGATGTGCTTGCCCGCCGCGGTCGAGCCGGTGAAGCCGATCTTGTCGATGCCGGGATGGCGGATCAGATGGTCGCCCACCTCGCGCCCGCCCGGCAGCATGTTGAACACGCCCGCCGGGATGCCCGCCGCCGCGATGCACTCAGCGAGGATGTGCGCGTCCACCGGCGTCTCGGGCGAGGGCTTGGCGACGATGGTGCAGCCCGCCGCCAGCGCGGCCGCCACCTTGTAGATGAGCAGCACCAGCGGCGCGTTCCACGGCGTGATCGCCGCGACGACGCCGACCGGCTCGCCCACCACGCGCGCGCGGTTGCCGCCCATCGAGCCGGTCCGCTCGTCGATGAACGGATAGCTGTCGCACAGGCCGGCATAATAGTTGAACAGGCCGGGCGCCTGATAGCTCGCCTTGCTGGTGAAGCCGATCACCGCGCCGACCTGACCGCTCCATGCCTCGGCCAGCTCGGGCATGCGCTCGGCCAGCAGATCGGCCACCTTGCGCAGATAGACGCCGCGCTCGGCGGGGCTCAGGCGCGGCCAGGGGCCAACATCGAACGCCCGGCGCGCGGCCGCCACCGCCGCATCCATGTCCGCCGTGCCCGGCTCGACATATTGCAGGACGACTTCCTCGTTATGGGGCGCGATAACGTCCAGCACAGTGCTGCCGCTGCTCTTGCGCCACTCGCCGTCGATGAAGAGCTGCGCATCGCCGCGATCCTTGATGCCTTTGATCGTCTTGAGGAAATTTTCCATTCATCCGTCTCCTGAGAATGAGTCGCCGGGGCTGGCCCCTGCACTGGCGTCTCCAGCGCGCGGAGGCAAGCGCGGGGTTGGAAATTTGGCGCTGGCGGGGTGCTGTTCACCCGGGCTCGATCATTCCACTGGTCTTGGCGAGACCAATCGAAACCATCCACCGCCAACCCCGTGCTCCTGCGCAGGCAGGAGCCCAGGACCCAACCGCACCGCCTCGCTGCCTCGGGCTCCCGCCTGCGCAGGAGCACTGTCCCGCTGCACGGGCGCTGGCGCCCCGCTCAATCCTTCGCCGGCAGCGCGAACAGCCGGTCCACCGTCGCGCGGCGCATATTTTCGAAGGCCGCGCGCGCCGCCGGGATCTCGCCGCCGATGAAATCCGCCTCGATCTGGCGGTGACGCGCCTTCACCTCGTCGAGAAACTCGCCGTGGGTGAGGATGTGGAAGCGGTTTTCCCTGATCGCCTGCACCACATGCGCGCCCATCTCCATCGGGTCCATGCCGACGCGCATCGCCGCCCACAGCGCCTTCAGGAATTCGCCTGCCTCGCCGGCCGGCGCGCTGCTGTCATCCTCCGGCACCACCACCAGTGCCGTCTGCACCGCGCCGGGGAACAGGCAGGAGACGCCGATGCCGTGCGGCGCCAGCTCCATGCGCAGCGACTCCGTGTAGCCGCGCACCGCGAATTTGGCGCAGGAATAGGCCGCCATGTTGGGCAGCGGCACCATGCCGGCCATGGATGAGGTGTTGACGATATGGCCGCCCTCGCCCTGCGCCTTGATGATCGGCGCGATGATCTTCACGCCGTTGATGACGCCTCCCAGATTGATCGAGATCGCCCGGTCCCAATCCTCGAACTCCGGGTCGTCGGCCAGCCCGCCGCCGCCCACGCCGGCATTGTTGCAGAGCAGGTGGATCTTGCCGAACACCGCCAGCGTCTCCTGCGCCGCCGCGCGCAGCCCCTCGCGGTCGGAGACATCGACGCGGATGAGGTGGGAGGCGTTGTTGCCCTTCAATATCTCGCGCGCCTGGTCGAGATGCGCCTGATTATAGTCGGCGATGACGACCTTCATGCCTTCCGCGAGGAAATTGCGCGCCATGCCAAGGCCGATGCCGCTGGCCCCGCCCGTGACGAACGCCACCTTGCCGGCGAAATTCTCCATGATGATCCTCTCCTCGTCGTTCCTCATTGCCCGGCTGGCGCCGCTTGCTTTCCTCCATTCCTACCGCGCGCAGGCCGCATGGCAATCCCCGCGCCGCCGGGGCGCGACAATCGGCTGTCCTACCGCACCCTTTCCGTGGCAAGGCGGAGTGGGGCTGCCTGTCCGCTTGCGCGAACCGCACCGGTCGCCCGGAAAATATTTGGTTCCGCGGCGCGACTTTCGTGACTTTCGAACGAAAGATACGCGCTCAGGACAGGAAATTACGTGTGAGGACGAGTAAGGAGAGGATGATGCAACGGATCGTGGTGATCGGCGCAGGAGCGATGGGCTGCCTGTTCGCGGCGCGGATCGCGGAGAGCGGCGCGCAGGTGATGCTGGTCGATGTCGACCGCGCCCGGCTCGACGCCATCGCGCGCGAGGGCATCCATCTCGTCGACGACAAGGGCGCGCGCACCGTCCGGGTGGCGGCCGGCGTCGCGGCGGACGTGCAGCCGCCGGTCGACCTCGTGCTGCTGTTCACCAAGGGCATGCACAGCCGCGCCGCGATCCGCTCGGTCGCGCATCTCGCGCCCGCCGGTACGGTCGTGCTCACCCTCCAGAACGGCCTCGGCAATCCCGAGGTCGTCGCCGAGACCTTCCCCGCCGACCGGGTGCTCAAGGGCCTCGCCGCGCTGCCGGCGGACCTGCACGGCGCCACCGGCGTTTCCTCGCACGGCACCGGCCATCTCGAACTGGGCGCGATGACGCCAGCGGGGGAGGATGCGGCGCACGCCGCCGCCGCGCTGCTCGCCCGCGCCGGGTTCGACGCCCGCACGAGCGCGCAGGTGGATGTGCCGATCTGGGAGAAGGTAGCCTTCAACGCCGCGCTCAATGCCATCGGCGCCGTCACCGGCCAGCCCAATGCCGGGGTGGACAATGCGCCCGGCCGCCGCATCATCGCCGCGATGGTGGGCGAGGTGGTGGCGACCGCCCATGCCTGCGGCGTGCCGGTGGATGAAGCGCGCATCCATGCCGCGATCGACCACGCGCTCGCCGAGCACCGCGCCCACAAGGCATCCATGTTGCAGGATTTCATCGCGGGCCGGGCGACCGAGGTCGAGTCGATCCAGGGCGCGGTGTGCGAGCGGGCACGCGCGGCCGGCGTCGCCACGCCAGTGACGGACACGCTGGCCGATCTCATCCGGCTGATGGAGCAGGCGCGGCGGTGACGGCGCCGGCTATGCCGTCAAGTCAGGGCCTTGCAGGCGCTGTTGAACACCATTTCGCGGATCTGCGGGAAGTTGGGGATATCGTAGTCCTCGGCGTCGTCGCTGCACACGATCTCGACCCGGCCCCGACACAGCATCAGGTCGAGGTCCTCGGGCTTGATGAGCCGGCGCGAGCCGACATCGTAGAAGGCCCAGACGCGCGGGCGGGTATAATCGTCGACATTCTGGTCGACCACCAGCGCCAGCCGCCCCGTGGTCAGCCGCACCACCGAGCCGATGGGGTAGACGCCGACGCTCTCGATGAACTGGTCGAGCAGCGCATCGTCGAACTGCCCTTCCATGCCGCGCATGATCGCCAGCGCGGCGTTGGGGTCCGTGCGCGGCCGGTGCGGCCGGTCGGACGTCATCGAATCATAGACGTCGCAGATCGCCGCCATGCGGGCGAACAGGCTGATCTCCTCGCCGGCCAGCCCGTGGGGGTAGCCGCTGCCGTCATAGCGCTCGTGATGCTCCAGGCAGACCTGCATCACCTCGGCGGGCAGCTCGCCGCCCATGTCGAGAAACTCCTGGCCGAGCGTGGTGTGGGTATGGACGATCTCCCGCTCGCTGTCCGACAGCTCGTCGAGAATGGTCGAGACGTCGATCGGCAAATGGCCCATGCCCACATCCATCAGCAGGCCCGCCATGCCGGCATCCTTCACCCGCTGCTCGGGCAGGCCGATCTGGCGGCCGAGCGCGATCATCAGCGCGCTCACCGCCAGCCCGTGCGCATAGAGCGAGCTGTTCTCGCGGCGGATGCGCATCAAGCCGTTGAAGGCATGGGGGTTGCGCTGGACCGAGGCGAACAGGTCCTCGATCACCGGCTCCACCTGCCCGCGCGAAATGGCCTTGCCGAGCCGGGCCTGCTCGAACACGGCGGAGAGCAGGCGGCTGGCCTTGGCCAGCACGTTGCGGGCGTTGTCCATCTCCCGCGCGGTGCCGAGCGGCGTTGTCGAGCGCGGATCGAACGGCACCACGTTGGAGGCCGGCGTCCGCACCGCCGCGGCAGCATCCTGCCGCTCGCGCCGGGCGCGCTCGATGGCGCCAGCAAGCGATGGTGCCTGCGCCGTCACCAGCGGGCGGCGCAGCGGTGTGACCGTGCTCGCCTTGGGGCGCACGTCCGCACCCTTCGCCACGTCGATGAACACGCCCTCGACCTCGCTGGCGCGCAGGTCGGCCAGCAGTTCGGCGTCGGTCAGCAGAAACTTGGTGCGCCAGAAGGGATGCTTGAGCCAGCTCCCCTCCAGCTTGTGGATGTACATGCCGAGCTGAACATCGGCCACATCAATACGTTTCAGCATCGACCTGTATCGCTCCTTTTCGGCACCTGGGCACGGGCCACCGATTTTAGGGCGCGGAAGCATATCAAAGGGATAATGAGCGTGGTTTCCGAAACCTTGCCGCCAGCGGAAAACGGCCTGTTTTCAACCACTGCCCGCAGAGCCGACGCCGGGCGCCCGCCGGCCGGATTTGACGCCGCGCGCCGTTGGAGTCATCCGGCCGACAGGCGCCCACCGCCGCCGTTTTTCGAGGGATCGACCAGCATGTCCATGGCAACCCGTGCAACCAAGGCCCTGGAGCGGGCCGGGCTCGCCTTCACCGTCCACCGTTATGCTTACGATTCCAGCGCGGACCGGATCGGCCTGCAAGCGGCGCAGGCGCTGGGCGAAGCACCCGCGCGGGTGCTCAAGACGTTGATGGCGCGTGTGGACGGCAAGCCGGTCATCGCCATCGTCCCCTCCGACCATGAGGTCTCGATGAAGAAGCTCGCCGCCGCGCTCGGCGGCAAGGCGGCGGAGATGATGGCCCCGGCCGATGCCGAGCGCCTCTCCGGTTATAAAGTCGGCGGAATCAGCCCGTTCGGCCAGACGCGCGCCTTGCCCGTAGTGATCGAGGCGGAGGCGCTCGCCCACGCGCTCGTTTATCTCAACGGTGGCCAGCGCGGCTTGCAGGTGCGGCTCGATCCGCGCGCGGCCGCCGCGCTACTCAAGGCTGTCGCGGCGCCGCTGGTCGCATGAATGCGCCGCTCAGACGATCCGGCGGCCAGTCACGAGCCGATAGACCAGCACGACCGCCGCCGCCACGAGCAGCAGGTGGATAAGCCCGCCACCGATATGCAGCGCAAGGAACCCCAGCGCCCACAGCACGACGAGGATGACGACGATGGTCCACAGCATGACGCTCTCCCAGGCAATGTCACATACCGGGAGAATGCACGGCCGGGCCGGACGGTTCCTTGGAGCGCGTGCATGTTCCTGCGAAGGCGGGAGCCCAGGGCGGCACGGAAAGGCGGCCGGGTTCTGGGCTCCGTTCGCCCCTAGGCGCAGTCTGCATTCAGATGATGACGTGACGAAAATGGCGGGTTTGCGTGACCCGGAGCGCAGTGGACTTTCGGTCCATGAGCACCGGAAGCGCGCGGAGCCGCCATTTGCAGGCCGTCAGGGATGAATGCAGACAGCGCCTAGAAGCTCGCCTTGACCACGAAGCGCACGTTGCGGCCGGGCTTGACTACGTCATCCTTGTTGAACGAGGCAGCGTCGCGCTGGACATCGTCGGTCAGGTTCTGCCCGACCAGCGCCAGCTCGACCCCCGGATTGGCCCGGAACGGCCGCCAGCTCACCTGCGCGTTCAGGTTGACGTAGCTCGGCGTCGGCGTGTCGAACAGGCCGGCCCGGTCCTGCGTGCCAGCGTAGGTCAGCGTAACCCCGGCGTCGAGCCGGTCGCTCTCATAGTCGAGCCCGCCACCGATCCGCCACGGCGGGATGCGCGGCACGTTGTTGCCGTCGCCCAGCGTCGCGCGGGTATAGTCGCCGAGCAGCTTCGCGCGCAGGCCGCCGCCACGCACCTTGAGCAGGAGCAGCGACGCCTGCCCCTCTACGCCCCGGAAATGCGCGCGCTGCTGGCGGTAGAGCAGTTCCCGCAGTTCGCCGTCCGGGCTGTCCGAGCAGCCCTCGTCCTCGTCGCAGGTGCGGCCGGTGAGATCGCCGTAGATGTAATTGCGGAACCAGCTCGAATAGACGCTGCCGTCAAAGCGGAAGCCGCCGGAGCGGACGCGGAGCGTGCCTTCCAGCGCGTTCGCCCGCTCGATCCCGAGATCGGGATCGCCGGTCTCGAACGTGCCCGGCCCGTCATGGCCGCCGCGCGCGAACATCTCAGTGATTGCCGGCGCGCGGCCGGTGCTGGCGAAGGTGAGACCGAGCTTGACCGCCCGCCCCACGTCGACCAGCGCGCCGACCGCGCCGCTCACCGGCGTGAAGCTGCGCCGCGCGAAGACATCGTCGGCCGGCGTCCCCTGCACCGTCACATGCTCGACCCGCCCGCTCACCTCCAGATGGAAGCCGGGCATAAGGTGGGTATCGGCAAAGAAATAGCCCCCTACATTTTCGGACGTTGCCGGGAACAGATAGCCGCTGTCCTCACCCAGCGCCGAAAAATCGCGATGCTGATACTCGACCCCCAGCGCGCCGTTTTTGATCCCGCCGAACTGATCGAGCAGCAGCTCGCCATGGGCATCATATTCCTTGTTGCGGAAGGTCGTGTTGATCGACCCGTCCGGGTTCTTCTCGTCATGGGCGTAATTGGCATAGCTGCCGTCGAGCGTGAACGCCTTCAGCACGCCCGGACCGAGCGCGAAACTGCTCTTGGTCGTCACCTTGGTCTGGCGCATGTCGATATAGGGATCGTCGGCGGGGATGCCGTAGCGGGCATCGTAGCGTTGGATGGCGGCACCGATGTGGCTGTCCCCCTCGCCAAAGAACCACGAGCCGCCGAGCGAGGCGCCACGGCCCCGGAAGAAGCTGTTCGTCTGCGTGCCGAGCGGCGTATCATAATCGCCGGTATCGCGCACGAAGCCGTCCGCATGCAGCGCGACACGGCCGAGCGTGACATCGGCCAGCGCAGCGCCTTGCCAGGCATCCGAGACGGTATCGTAGCTGCCGCTCGCCTCGCCCGTGACCGGCTTGTCGCCCAGCGCCTCCGGCACGCGGTTGTTGAGCACGTTGACCACGCCGCCGATCGCCTGACTGCCGTAGCGCAGCGTGGCGGCGCCGCGCACCACCTCGATGCTGCGCGCCGCGAGCGGGTCGATCGGCACGCCGTGGTCCGGGCCGATATCGGCCACGTCCGAGCTGCTGGTGCCGTTCTCCAGGATGCGCACGCGCGTCGAATCCATGCCTCGGATGATCGGGCGGTTGGCCCCCGCTGCAAAGCCGGAGCCGGCGATGCCCGGCGTATCCGCCAGCGCGCTCGCGATGGAGGCGCCGCCTGCGCGCCGGATCTGGTCGCTATCCACCTTGGCGACGATGGCGGGCGTATCGTCGAGTCCGTGCCGGAAGGGCGAGGCGGTGACGACGATGACCTTGGCGTCGGCGGCGTCGGCATCCGGTTGATCGGCCGGCGCCGCGTCCGGAGCGCCCTGCTGGGCGTGCGCCATGGCCGGCAGCAGCGCGGCCAGCGCCGCGCCCGAGAGGAAAAGGAAACGCATGAACGGAAAACTCCAATAAATCGTGCCTCGAAGCCGCAACAGCGGGCTCCGGTTCGCAGCGCGGGGCGCGGTCGCATGGACGCGCACGCCGGTCTGCTCGGTTCAGATTGTGAAGTTTACCGGGGCGGCGCGCGGCTCCGCCAGCGGTGCGACCGGGACCTGCAAGGCAGGGCTGCCACAGGCAGGACGAACAACCAGGGAAGCGGCGCCTGCCCTCCGAAAAAGGCGAGCGGTCCCGGCGCGATATAATGGCCGGCCATCGCCAGCTCGCGGCACAACGGGCAATCCGCAGGCGTATTCGCCGGAGCGTGCTGGGTGGACAGGCCGTGCCGCGTGCCGCCATCCGCACCCATGGGGGCAACCCATGCGGTTCTGCCCGCCATATGGAGATGGCTCTGGACCGCGACGCTCTGACCCAGCAGGGCGGCGAGCAGGAGGCCGAGCACGAGCAGCGCGCGCAGTCCGGCGGGCGCACGGCGCAGCGGCGCACGTATTGCGCTGCTCGCATGCCTCGCCCGATGCGCCATGCGCACGGCTCGTTTCGATCGGTTGCTTTGGGCCTTCACCTGAACCTGTTGCATGTCCATGCGGCAGTTGCGCAGCATGATATGTTACAAGATCACATGGATCAACCCCTCCCCGTCCGCATTCGACGGAGGCAGCCATCGGTTCGTCGCCAACGGTGAGGCGTCCCACGCAATAAGGCGCCGGAGCGGATTGTCCGCCCCGGCGCCCGTCCCCCTTTGCTCTGCCACAGACCGGGCGGCTGGCCCGGTGCTAGTGGTAGATCCCCAATGTGAAGCCGATGATCCGGCCGCACAGAACGATCAGCGACCAGAAGACGAGCGAAGCGAGGCCCGCCAGCTTCGCGGCCGGCGGAATGGCGGCGATAGTGCCATCCCAGCGCGCAACGCCTTTCCAGGTGAACATATGAAAGGCCGCCATGTTGAGGCCGGCGAGCAACAGAAGCCCCATCTTGACGAGGAAATAGGGGTTGACCATGTAGCTCGTCGCCTTGCTCACGAAGAGCAGCAGGCCGGTGACGACCGCGCAGGCGAAGGCGATCCATGTGAGCGGCAGCGTATCGCGTGAGATGGCCGTGACCAGCCGGTTGCGCGAGGCGATGCCAAGCAGCCGCAGGTCCATGACGGCGATGGCGCCGACTACGCTCACGATGGCGATCACATGCAGGGTTTCTATGGTCGGGAATAGCCATTCCGAGCTGGCGATGGTGGTGCCCAGTGTTGAGCCTTCAAGGCTTGTCCAAAGCGAATTCACGTTTTCTGTCCCCCCTCAAACCGGCGCGTAGGCGATCCACCGCCCACCAGCCATGACGACGCACCACAGGACGATCAACGCCACCGCGCCGGTGCGCACGCTCGCCTGCCCGCCCGGCGACACGTCCCAACTCGCCGCTTGGGCGCGCACCGCCCCCAGGAACCAGAGGCTGACGGTGATAGCGACGATCAGCGCACCCATCTTCATCCAGAAGATGGGGTTGACCATGTTGCGGACCGGCTCGCTGATGAGCAGGACGATCCCGCTCGCCACCAGCGCGAGCACCCCGCCCCAGATCCACGGCTGGTAGCGCCTGTAATTGTCGACCATGCTCTGATCGGTGGCATTGAGGCCGAGGACGCGCAGGCCGAGCAGCAGCGTCGAGCCGAACAGGATGGCGATCGCCAGGATATGGATCGCCTGGAAAATCGGAATCGCGAAGAAATGCGATTGCAGCCAGATACAGAGCGGCCAATCGGACACCCACAGCGAAAACTCGACGAGCGGCGTCGTTCGCAGCCACTCCGTCATCTCGAACAACAGCTCACCGATTGCCATGTGGCGCGGCTCCTCTACCCCTTGCCTGTGGAGGGACCGCGCGAGGCAAAGCGCCCCGAACGATCCGGTCGCCTTCAGGGTGGTTGCGCAAGTCAACCAGCGCCTTGATCTGAATCAACCCGGATGAATTCATCGCGCCGGCAGCACTCCACCGCGCTCGCCCGCGCCGATATTGACGCATGTCAATGCGGCCCGACCCATTGTCCGTCTTGATGGCACGATCACGGAGGGACGATTTCATGAGCATTGCGAAGGCACAGACTAAGGAGCGCGGCGGCAAGCGCGCGATACCGGGCACACCGGTCTTCGACGGCGAGGCGGCCGCGCGCGGTTACGCGCTGAACCGCATGTGCTACTCCTTCAACGATGCGGCCAACCGGGCGCAATTCCTGGAGGACGAGGACGGCTATTGCGCCCGTTTCGAGCTGACGCCGGAGCAGCGCGAGGCGGTGCGCAACCGCGACGTGCTGGCGATGATCGCCGCAGGCGGCAACGTCTATTATCTCGCCAAGCTTGCCGGGATTTTCGGCCTCAACGTGCAGGATGTCGGGGCGCAGCAGACCGGCATGAGCGTGGATGCCTTCAAGCAGATGCTGCTCGACCAGGCGGAGGATTGAGACATGGCCAAGATCGTCGGCGGTATCTTGACGAGCCACGTTCCCGCGATCGGCGGCGCGATTGCGCGCGGCCAGCAGAACGATCCCTATTGGAAGCCGTTCTTCGACGGGTTCAAGCCGGTGCACAAATGGCTGGCGGCGCAGCAGCCCGATGTCGCGGTGATGTTCTACAACGACCATGGCCTCAACTTCTTCCTGGACAAGATGCCCACCTTCGCGGTCGGCGCGGCCGATCTCTATCGCAATGCCGATGAAGGCTGGGGCCTGCCGGTGATGCAGGCTGTCGGCGGAGCGCAGGCGCTCTCGTGGCACATCATCGAGCATCTGGTCGGCGCGGAATTCGACATTACGACCTGCCAATCCATGCTGGTCGACCACGCCGTGATGGTGCCGATCCAGCTCTGCTGGCCCGGGGCGCAGCCGTGGCCGGTGAAGATCGTGCCGATCGTCATCAACACCGTGCAGCATCCCCTGCCCAGCCCGGCGCGCTGTCTCGCGCTCGGCCGCGCGGTCGGCGAGGCGCTGGCAAGCTGGCAGGGCGCGGAGCGGATCGTTGTGCTCGGCACCGGCGGCCTCTCGCACCAGCTCGACGGCGAGCGGGCGGGCTTCATCAACGCCGATTACGACCGCTTCTGCCTTGACCAGATCGGCCCGAATCCAGACGCGATCGCCAAAGACAGCGCGCTTGACATCGTCGAGCTGGCCGGCACGCAGGGCGTCGAGGTCATCAACTGGATCGCCGCGCGCGGAGCGATGGGCGCCGATGTGCGCGAGTTGAGCCGCAACTACCACATTCCCATCTCCAACACCGCCGCCGCGACGATGCTGTTCGAGACCGGGAGCAGCCTGCGCGCCGCCGCCTGACGGGGCGATCGCACCGCATTGCATGGGGTGAACATCTCCCGGCCGGGAGATGCTGGCATCCGGCCGGAAGATGCGGTGTAATCGCGCCGGAAGAAACGGAGCGACAGGAGAGAAGCGATGGCGAGTGCCGAACTGGCGGGCCTTATCGAAGGGCTGCGCGCGAACGGACCCGACCTGACAGCCCCGCCCGAGGAGGTCCGCGCCGCCTTCGAGGCAATGCTCGCCACGATCCCCTTTGCCGAGGATCTTTCGTCCGAGCCGGTCGATCTGGGCGGCGTGACGGGCTTCCGCTTCGCCAGCCCGCACGCAGCGGCGGACGCGCTGCTCTATCTCCACGGGGGCGCCTATGTGATCGGCAGTGCGACCAGCTACCGCAGCCTCGCGGCGGAACTCGGCCGGGCCTGCGGCGCGACGACTTACGCCATCGACTATCGGCTGGCGCCCGAGCATCCCTTCCCGGCGGCCATCGAGGATGCGGCGGCCGCCTATCGGGGCCTGTTGGCGCGCGGCATTGCGCCGGAGCGCATCGTGATTGCGGGCGATTCGGCGGGCGGCGGGCTTGCGCTGGCGCTGCTCACCGCGCTACGCGATGCTGGTGACGCGCTCCCGGCAGCCGCGTTGCTGATCTCACCCTGGGCAGACCTGAGCTGCTCAGCCGGGACGATCACCTCCAAGACCGCCGAAGATCCCACACTGACGGCGGATGGTCTGCGGGTCAATGCGGCGCTCTACCTCAACGGCGCCGATCCGCGCGCACCCGCCGCCTCGCCGGTGTTCGCCGATTTCAAGGGCCTGCCGCCATTGCTCGTACAGGTCGGTTCGGCCGAGATATTGCTGGACGATGCCGTAGCGGTTGCGCGCGCCGCCGGTCACGCCGGCGTGGCGGTGCAACTCGCCATCTGGCCGGAGATGATCCACGTCTGGCACGCCTTCGCCTTCATGCTGCCCGAGGGGCGGGCGGCGATTGCACAGGCCGGCGCGTTCCTGGCCGGGCATCTTGGCAAGTCATGAGCGGGCGGAGAGAGACGATGGAAGCAGGCAACCCATTGGACGTCATCGTGGTAGGCGCCGGTTTCGCGGGCCTCTACATGCTACACAAGCTGCGGGGCGCGGGGTTCCGCACGCAGGTGATCGAGGCCGGCGCGGGCGTGGGCGGCACCTGGTACTGGAACCGATACCCCGGCGCGCGCTGCGATATCCCGAGCATCGAATATAGCTACTCCTTCTCGCCCGAGCTGGAGCGCGAATGGCGCTGGACCGAGCGCTACGCCGCACAGCCCGAGATCCTCGCCTATCTCGATCATGTCGCCGACCGCTTCGACCTGCGGCGCGACATTCGCTTCGAGACGCGCGTGCTGGCCGCCGACTGGGACGAGGCAACCCTGCGCTGGACGGTACGCCTCGACGACGGCACAACCCTGACCGCGCCCTATCTGGTGCTGGCGACGGGTGCCCTCTCCCAGCCCAAGGCGCCCGATCTGCCGGGACTGGCACAGTTCAAGGGCGCGACCCTCCACACCGCGACATGGGACGACAGCGTGGAGACGGCGGGCAAGCGCATCGCGGTGTTCGGCACCGGCTCATCCGGCATCCAGGCGATCCCTCAGCTCGCCGAGGTGGCCGAGCGGCTGACGGTGTTCCAGCGCACGCCCAACTTCGCGGTGCCGGCGAGCAATCACCCGCTCACCGCCGAGCAGATCGCCGCCGCCGGAAAGACGCTGGCCGCCGACCGCGAAACCGCGCGCCATTCGCCGCTTGGCTTCTTCGACCCGCCGCGCTCCGGCTCGGCCAAGGTGCAGACCGAGGCCGAGCGTGCGCAGCGGTTCGAGGAGCAATGGAACGCCGGCCCGGCTGGCATGTTGCAGGCTTATGAGGATCTTCTTTTCGACGAAGAATCGAATCACTATGCGGCGCAATTCATCCGCGACAAGATCGCAAGCATCGTCGGCAATCCCGATAAGGTGCGCAAGATGACGCCCACCGATTATCCGCTCGGCTCACGCCGCATGTGCTCGGAGATCGGCTTCTACGAGACGATGGCGCGGGCCGATGTGGCGCTGGTCGACGTGCGCGAGGAGCCGGTGGTGGAGATCACCGAGGATGCCATCGTGACGGCGTCCGGCCGTTACCCGGTGGATATCATCGTCTTCGCAACCGGCTTCGATGCCTGCGTTGGCGCGATCAAGGCAATCGACATTCACGGCCGCAACGGCGCCAGTCTGCGCGAGGAATGGGCGAACGGCCCGCGCGCCTATCTGGGCCTGGCCGTAGCGGGCTTTCCCAACCTGTTCACCATCACCGGACCGGGGAGTCCCTCCGTGCTCTCCAACGTCGTCATCTCCATCGAGCAGCATGTCGACTGGATCGCCCGCTGCCTCACCGATCTGCGCGCGGACGGTACCGCCACGATCGAGGCGGATGCCGATGTCGAACAGGCATGGATGGCCCATGTCGACGAGGTTGCCCAGCAGACGCTCTTTCCGCGCGCGAATAGCTGGTACAAGGGCCACACCCGCGACGGCCGGGACGTGTTCATGCCCTATGTCGGCGGGGTCGGCACCTATCGAGCGAAGTGCGACGAGATTGCCGACGCCGGCTATCAAGGCTTCATCACCAAGGCAGGCGTGCCGGCGTGACGCGGTTCGAAGGCAAGATCGCGCTGATTACCGGCGGCGCGGGCGGCCTCGGCAGCGCAATCGCGCGGCGGCTGGCAGCCGAAGGGGCGCATGTCGTCATCACGGACGTCGCCGAAGCGGCCGGCAAGGCGCTGGCCGACGAGATCGGCGGGCAGTTCCTGCGCCATGACGTTTCCAGCGAAGCTGAGTGGGCACAGGTAACGGACGCCGTGCTTGCAATCGCCGGACGCATCGACGTGCTCGTCAACACGGCGGGGATCGAAGGCGATATCAGCGAGGGTGGATTGGCGACCAGCTATGCCAACTACCGCCGGGTCCTGTCGGTCAACCTGGACGGCACCTTCCTGGGCTGCATGGCAGTGATGCCCCATATGCTGGCGGCCGGACGGGGCGCCATCGTCAACATCTCGTCGGCCGTATCGTTCATCGCCTCACCCTCCGGTCTGGCCTACGGCATCAGCAAGGCAGGCGTGGAGCAGCTTTCCCGCACGCTGGCGATCATTGGCGCGCGGGATGGCAAGCGCGTGCGATGCAATTCGGTCCATCCCGGCGTCATCAAGACCCGTATGACCGACAGCATCGTCGAGAGCTATGCCGCCATGTCGGGCGTGGACGAAGCGGAGGCGGAAGCCGCGGTCTGCGCCAACATCCCCATGGGCATGCGCGGCCGGCCGGAGGACATCGCCGCGCTGATCGCCTACCTCGCCAGCGACGAGGCCGGCTATGTGACGGGCGCCCAGTTTACCGCCGATGGTGGCTGGACGGTATTGAGCGCGGGATAGCTTCCTAAAGCGGCCTCTATGAACCGCGCAGCCGCACCGGACCTTCACAAATCCGGTAAGGTCTGCGCGACGAATCCCCAGCCGTGCAAGCGCTTCTGCCCCGAACGCTCTATGAGCCGGGCGGCATCGTGAAGCGTGTAGGGATGCGCATCCTTCATATTGTCCAGTTCGTCCCAGCCGATCGGCACGGCGACCGGCGCACCGGCGCGCGCGCGCGCCGAATAGGGCACCACGGCGGTGCTGCCGCGCTGGTTGCGCAGCCAGTCGATGAAGATGCGGCCCTTGCGCCTGGCCTTGCTCATCGTCGCGACGAAGCGTTCCGGCTCGGCAAGGCTCAGCGCCTCGGCAAAGCGCTTGGCGAAATCCTTGTGCGCCTCCCACGCGTGCCCCGGCGTCAGCGGCACGATGACATGCACGCCCTTGCCGCCCGAGAGCATGGCGAAGCTCACCAGTCCGAGATCGCTTAGCTGGCGGCGAATGTCCCGTGCCGCGCGCGTCACCGCGTCGAAACCCAGCCCCTCATCCGGGTCGAGATCGAAGATCAGCCGGTCGGGATGCTCCACATCGTCGGCCCGGGCCGCCCAGCCGTGGAACTCGATCGTCCCCATCTGCACGCAGGCGAGGATACCGTCCGCATCGGTGACGAACAGATAGTCCTCCGCCCCACCGTCCTTCTCGACAATCGGCACATGGTGGACGTGCGGGCCGAACGAGCCGCTGTCATGCTTCTGGAAAAAGCACTTCTTCGCCCTGCCTTGCGGACAGCGCACCAGGCTCACCGGGCGGTTGGCGGCGAAGGGCAGCATCAGCGGCGCGATCGCCTCGTAATAAGCGGCGAGATCGCCCTTGGTCTCGCCGCTCTCGGGGAAGATCACCCGATCCGGATTGGTGATCGTCACCGCACTCTCGCGGCGCGGGGTGGGTGCAGGCCGTTCGGGTGTCACCTCTTTCGCCTCCTTGTCCTGCCGCAGGCCGATGAAGCTGCCGTGGCGCACGCGCCCCTCGGCAGTCAGTTCGGCAAAGGCGACCTCCGCGACCAGTTTCGGCTCCACCCAGCGCGCGCTCCGCGCCTCCGCGCGCGGCACCTCGGCAGGGGCCGTCTTGCGCTGAAGCGGCGCCATCGCGGCGGCGAGATCGGCGAGTGTGCCGGTATCGAAGCCGGTGCCGACCTTGCCCTTGTAAACCAGCCGGCCGTCCTCCCACTGGCCGAGCAGGAGCGAAGCGAACGGACGCGCACGGGCGCTGCTCGCCGTCCAGCCGATGATGACGAATTCCTGGCGCAGCGTGCACTTGACCTTCACCCAGTTGCGCCCCCGCCCGGCGCGGTAGGGTGCATCGACACGCTTGGCGATGATTCCCTCCTGCCCGGCCCTGCACATGGCGGAAAGCAGCTTTTCCCCCGCCCCAATGACGTGATCGGCCACGTGGATCGGCGCAACGGCACCGGAGAGCAGCGCCTCCAGCCGCTCCTTGCGCTCGATATTGGAGAGCGGCGTCAGGTCCTCGCCCCCAAGCGAGAGCAGATCGAAGGCGAAATAGGCCAGACGCGCCTTCTTCCCTTCCTTCAGCGCCGCTTGCAGGGCGGAGAAGTCGGGGTTGCCGTCCGCATCCATCGCGACGACCTCACCGTCGATCAACGCCGCCGGCAGGTCGAGCGCGGCCAACGCAGCAGCGATGGACGCGAACCGATCGGTCCAGTCGAGCCCGGTGCGGGTGAAGATCCGCACCGCGCCTCCCTTCACCGCCGCCAGCACGCGGTAGCCGTCATATTTGATCTCGTGCAGCCAGCCATTGCCGACCGGCACTTCATCGACCAGCGTTGCAAGCTGAACGGGACGAAAGCCCGGCAAGGGACCAGCCTTGGGCCGAACCTTCCGGCGCGCCGGAGCCGCTTGTGCGCCCTCCCCCGCATTGTGCACCGCCGCCGCGGCCATGGCCGCATCGAACGCCTTGCCGGTCTTGCCGCGCAATGATTGCGCGCCCGCCTTGTCGGCAGCGATCTGCGCCATGGTCCGCCCGGTCAGCACGCTGGTCAGACCGCGCTCGACCAGCGTTTCGCTGGCGCCAGCCTCGGCGTCCCCAATCTTGCGCAGCAGCCAGTTCTCGCGCTTCTCGCCGGGGCGCGGGCGCATGCGCACCAGCAGCCACTCTCCCTTCATCCGCTCACCGTGGAGACGGAAATGGAGATGGCCCTCCTCAATATCCTTCGCACTCTTGCCCTCGACTGGCTCCCATGTTCCCTGATCCCACAGCATGACCGTGCCGCCGCCATATTCGCCCTTGGGGATGGTGCCTTCGAAATGCGCGTAGGAGAGCGGGTGATCCTCGGTGCGCACCGCCAGCCGCTTGTCATCGAGATCGAGACTGGGGCCTTTGGTAACGGCCCAGCTCTTGAGCACGCCCTCCACCTCCAGCCGGAAATCCCAATGCAGGCGGGTAGCATCGTGCTTCTGGACAATGAACAGGTTGCCGCCGGGGCTGCGCGCCTGCTCGCCCGCCGGCTCGGGCGTCCTGGCGAAATCCCGCTTGGCGTTGTAGCGGGCGAGCGGATTTCTAACGGCCATCAGTCCGCCTCCGGGGAACGTCCGCGCTCGATGGGCTTGAGCCAGCGCCGCTCGGCCACGCCCAGCAGCGTCAGCATGAGGACGGCGACGATGGTTGCGCTTGCCACCAGCGGCCATTGCGCCGCGCCGCAGGCGATACCGACCATGCTGGCGAGCCAGATATGCGCGGCGGTCGTGAGGTTATGCACCGTTCCCTTCGTCACCACGATCAGCCCGGCGGCGATGATCCCGCAGAACGCCGCCGACGCCTCCAGGATGCGCAGCGGATCGACGCGCCCGTTAGGCCCACCGAGCTGGTGAAACAGCGCGATGGCGCTGATCGTCATCAGTGCTGCGGTGAAGCAGATGATGCCATGCGTCCGCAGCCCCGCCGCATGGCCCTTGAGTTCGCGGTCCAGCCCCAGCAGCAGCCCGAGCAGCGCCGCGATGCCGAGCCGCAGCAGCACCGGCCCGTCGAGCAGATGCAGCGGCGTCTCGGGGTTGAGCACCATGTCAGGCGCTTTTGCGCTTCGTGGCCGGGCGGGCCGCGCTCTTGCGCTTGGCCGGCGCGGGTTTCGCCCGCGCGCCTTCACCGACCGATTTCTTGAGCGCCGCCATGAGGTCGATAACATTGCCGCTGCCCGCGCGGCCCGGCTCCTCGACATCCTCAAGGATACGCCGCCCGCGCGCCTTGCTCTTCTTCTCGATCAGCCGGTGAAGCGCATCGACATAACGGTCGTGAAACTCGGCGGGCTTGAAGGGGGCCGTCTTCTTGTCGATCAGCGCCGTCGCAAGATCCAGCAGGTCCGGCTCCGGCTCGATATCGTCGATATCGCGGAAATAGCCCTGCGCCTTATACACCTCGTCTGCGTAACGCAGCACCTCCATGACGAGGCCGCGCCCGCACGGCTTGATCGAGACGAGCTGCTCGCGCCCGCGCACGGAAAGCTGGCCCAGCCCGACCTTCCGGGTCTGCCGGAGTGCGTCGCGCAGCACGACATAGGCCTCCTCGGCCAGATCGTCGGCCGGCACCACGAAATAGGGCTTCTCATAGTAGAGCACGTCGATCTCGTGCGCCTCGACGAACTGGACCAACTCCAGCGTCTTGCGGCTCTCGATCTTGACCGCCTCTATCTCCTCCTCGTCGAGCAGCACATAGTCGCCCTTGCCGATCTCATAACCCTTGACGATCTCGTCGCGGTCGACCGGCCCGACGCCGGGCGCCACCTTCTCGTAGCGGATGCGCTTGCCGCTCGGCTCATGGATCTGGTGGAACTGGATCGCCGCACCGGACCGGGTCGCCGGATAGATCTCGATGGGGATCGAGACCAGCGCCAGCCGGATCTGCCCTCGCCAATATGCGCGCGCTGCCATGGGGAACCTCCGATGGAAAAGGCGCCACGGGGCAAATTGGTTCCCTGAGGAAGAATTTTGAGAAGGCGGGGAGCGTGCAGACCGACCGGCGCTCACCCCTTCAGTTGCCAATCAGCGGAACAGCGTATCCACATAAGCCGCGCCGATGCCGTTCTTCTCATAATGGGCGCGGGCATCGGCAATATAATCGTGGACGTCGTAATAGCTGGTGCCGTTGCCATCCTCGTCCAGCCAGATCAGCGGTCCCTGGACGACAAAGAACACCTTCATCGGCTCGTGATAATCATAGGCGACAAGCGTGTGGCCCTCCCCCGGCGTCTCATAGACGAAATCGCCTTTGGTCGCGATCCAGTCATGCTCCAGATAGCCCCACTTGCCCGAGATGGTGTAGGCGAAGATTTGGTGCGGATGATAATGCCGGTTCACCAGCCCGGCCGATTTCGAATAAAGGATATCCGCCCACATATTGCGCTGCGGTGAAATCCAGATGGGGCGGGAAAAAACCGTCTCGCTCATCGGCACGAAATAGCGTTCGTCCGAATTGGCCGGGTCCTTCACATAGACTTCGGGCAGTGCGTCCGGCTTGAAGCTGTTTTCAATCGGCTTGATGTCGCGCCAGAATTCCGTGATCGCTTTCGTGGACATGGCGAGCCTCTCCAAATCGTCGTTATATGCTGTGGCCGATCCTATCCCAAAGACAGGCCGATGCAATGGCGCCCTTGAAGGAAGGAGCCGCCCAATCATGAGCGGCCCCTCCCGTGTCATCAGAAGTCTACGGACAGGCGCGCATACCATTCGGCTGGCCGCGAGTAGGTGCCGTAGGCTTGCCCGCCGGCGAACTGCGCCTGGCCGGTAACGAGATAGCGCTCGTCGGTCAGGTTGGTGCCGCCCACCGTCACGTCCCACCGCCCGTTCGGCTCACGATAGGTGAGGCTGGCGTTCACGATGTCCGTGGCGCCGCGCATCAGGAGGAAATAGCCTTCCGTGTCGTTCTTCAACTTCGAGCTGTGGGTATAGTCGGCCAGCGCGATGATCTTGCCGCCATTGCCCAACGGCACTTCGAGCCGCGGCGAGATGTTGAACTTCCACTTCGGCGTCTTGGGCAATGTTGCCCCCGGCACCACGCCATAGGCGCCGAACACGCCTGTGGCCGGCGCCACCTGCGCGCCCGCGTCGACCCGCGTATAGTAAGCATCCAGATAGCCGACTGAGCCGTTGATGGTGAAGCCATCGACCGGCGCCGCCACCATCTCGACCTCGAAGCCCCGGATGCGCGCATCGCCGGCATTCTGGATAACCGGGGAGACGCCCTGCTGGAAGTTGAGCTGGATGCCCTTGTAGTTGGTTTGGAACAGCGCGCCGTTGAGTTGAAGCCGGCGATCGAGCAGCGTCGACTTGGCACCCAACTCCCAGGTGGTTGCCTTCTCCTCATCGAAGCCCGGCGCAAAGTCCAGCGGATTGGAAAGGCGGGTGGTCCAGCCACCGGTCTTGTACCCCTTCGACCAGCTCGCATAGAGCATCACATCGTCATTGGGGTGATATTGCACGCCGACCTTCGGCGAGAAGTTGTTGAACTTCTTGTGCTGCATCCCGGCGATATAATAACGCAGCGGCTGCCCCGGCACGAAATAGCCCGCGGCGACCCGGCATTCGTCCGAGATCGGCACGATCACGGCGCATTCCGGCACGCCGAACTGCTGCAATATCTTGTAGGTCAAGCCGTTGGCATCGCCCTGCGCACCCTCGAACGCCTTGTTTTCATGAGTGTAACGGCCGCCGATGGTGATGCCGAACTGGTCCACCGGCCGGAAGTCGATCTGGCCGAACACCGCATAATTCTCGGTCTTGAGATCGTTCGGGCCATCGACCTGCAACAGGCCCTGCGCGAAGGTCACATAGTCATGCAGGTCGCCCGCTTCCTTGAAGTAATAAGCGCCCAGCACATAGTTCAGCCGCTTGTCGAGTGCGGACCCGAGCAACTGGAATTCCTGGCTGAACTGCCACTGGTTCATCTCGAAACTGGTGTGCAGGAAGTTGAGCGGTGAGCCGTCGAGGTCCATCGCCGAGACCCAATGCAGTTCGCGATAGGCCGTGATCGACTTGAGCTGGACATCGTCGTTCAGGTCGAACGTCGCCGTGCCCGCCACGCCATAGGTGCGCATGTTGGAGAAGTTATTGCCGTTCGCGTAGCTCGTGTCGATATCGTCGGTCACGAAACGGTCGTCATAAGGCAGGCGATCGTTGGTCGGGTCGGCGTCGACATTGACACCGAACAGGCCCGGCAGATCGGTGATCGTGTGGAGGCCGCCAATCCCTCCCGCAAAAGCGACGGACGGCGGCCCGTCGCCGCAGCCATCCGTCTCGCCCATGATCGCGCAATTATAGGTGCCGGCGAACACAAAGGGGAAGGTCTTGATGAGCTTGTTGGCGATCTGCGACTGGTGGATCTTGCTATAGTCGCCGGACAGGGTGAACCGCACGGACCCGCCCGGATCATAGACCAGCTTGACGCGGCTGCTCCAATTATCATCGCCGCCTTCGGTGCCCGGTCCGATATTGCCGTAGCCCGCTGCCTTATAGGCCGTTATCGGCTCGACATTATAATCGCCACCGCCCTGATATTGAAGCCGCTTGAGATAGCCGCGGCGGTTGCGGATGGAGAAGGCGACGGAGGACGACAGGCCATCGGCCAGCGGAATATCCGCCGTGCCGCGTGCCTGGAGCAGGCCGAAACTGCCGGTCGTCACATCGCCCTTGAAGCGGAACTCATCGCCCGGATCGTGGGTAACGATGGAGATGGCGCCGCCGATCGTGTTGCGCCCGAACAGCGTGCCCTGCGGCCCTTTGAGCACCTCGATCCGCTCGACGTCCGCCAGTTCCTGGTTCGCGCCGACCGAGCGGGCGAGATAGACGCCGTCCAGATAGACACCCACGCCGGGGTCGATGTTGAACGCGAAGTCATTGGCGCCAATGCCCCGGATGAAGGCCGAGAGCACGGCCGAGGAACCCGAGAAGGGCGTACCCGCGTCCAGCGTGACGTTGGGCGCGATGTTCGACAAGGCCGCCACGCTGGCGACCGCGCGCTCCTGCAGCGCGTCGCTGGTGAAGGCCGAGATGGCGATCGGCACATCCTGCACATTCTCCGCGCGCTTCTGCGCGGTGACGACGATCTCGGCGATGCCGCCCGCGTCCGTGTCGGCGCCCTCGGCCGCCTGCCCCTGCGCGAGCGCCGGGCTGCCGGACATGACCGCAAACGGCAGAATCGCCGCGGCCGAGAACCAAACTCCCTTCATTTACCCCTCCTTTAACGGGTGCCGGCTCAACCGGCCCAAATCTCATCCGATTTATCCAGATAGCATAACATCATGCAATTCCCGATTTGGCGGTTGTTTCCACATGATGAAAAATAAACCCATTGAACATCAACAATGATATTTTTAGTCAATTAGTTTTCTAATATTATAATGGCATTTGCGCGTTTTTTGCCGGCTTTCCGCAATGTGCGGGTGGAACTGCGCAATCCGCTTTCCCCACCATAATTCCGCTGGACGATCAGGCATCGGAACCCTCCGCAAAGCCGCATCATAAAATTGCGCGCCCCGGTTGACCTGCCCCGCACGGATCGGAAAAAATGACCGCCCATCCAGCAAGGAGATCGGACCGCCCTTTGGAAACCATCACCATCGTCCTGTTCCTGCTCCTCGCCGTCATCCTGAGCGGCGTCGTATCGCGCGCCGTCCCGCTGCCCCTGCCCCGCCCGCTGTTCCAGATCGCGCTCGGCGCGGTGATCGGGCTGGTGGCGGACTGGCGGGTGACGCTCGATCCGCAGATTTTCTTCCTGCTGTTCCTGCCGCCACTGCTGTTCCTCGATGGGTGGCGGATCCCGCGCGAGGGCTTGTTCAAGGACGGCAAGACGGTGCTGGAGCTGGCGCTGGGCCTGGTGGTGTTCACCGTGGTCGGCATGGGGTTATTCATCAACTGGATGATCCCCTCCATGCCGCTGCCGGTCGCCTTCGCGCTCGCCGCGGTGGTCTCGCCCACGGACCCGATCGCGGTGACGGCCATCGCCCGGCGGGTGCCGATCCCCAAGCGGATGATGCACATCCTGGAAGGGGAATCGCTGCTCAACGATGCGTCAGGTCTGGTCTGCCTGCGCTTCGCCGTGGCGGCCGCGCTGACGGGCACTTTCTCGCTCCACGATGCCGCGCTCAACTTCCTCTGGGTCGCGTTCGGCGGTATCGCGATCGGCACCGGCCTCACCTGGGGCGTCGGGGCACTGAAAAGCTGGATCTCGCGCCGCTACGGCGAGGAAGGCGGCTCGCAGATCCTCATCAGCCTGCTCATTCCGTTCGGTTCCTACCTGCTGGCCGAGCACCTCCATTGCTCCGGCATTCTCGCCGCCGTTGCCGCCGGCCTCACCATGGGCTTCGTCGAGACACGCGGCGAGATCGAGGCGATTACCCGCATCCGCCGCAACACGGTGTGGGATACCATCCAGTTCACCGCCAATGGCATCATCTTCGTGCTGCTGGGCGAGCAACTGCCCGGCATCCTCGCGGGTGCGGCGGAGACGGTGCGCCTCACCGGCCATCACGAACCATGGTGGCTGGCCATCTACGTCGTGGCGATCAACCTGGGACTGGCCGCGCTCCGCTTCGCCTGGGTGTGGGTCTCCTTCCGACTCACGTTGTTTCGGGCGCGGGAGCGTCAGCGCACGCCCAACTGGCGGATCATCGCCACCATGTCCTTCGCCGGCGTGCGCGGCGCCATCACCCTCGCCGGTGTGCTGACCCTCCCCCTGATGATGCGCGACGGCGCGGCTTTCCCGGCGCGCGACCTTGCCATCTTTCTCGCCATGGGTGTCATCATCGTCTCGCTGATCGCGGCGAGCATCGTCTTGCCGATGCTGCTGCGCGGTCTTGAGATGCCCGAGGAGCCCTCGCATCTGGCAGAAGAGGAGGAGGCGCGGATCGCCGCTGCACAGGCCGCCATCCGCGCCGTCCAGCAGGTGGAGCACGAGATGGCCGAGGGGCGCGCCGACGCCGACCTGTATGTCGCGGCCGCCTCGCGGATCATGGACGCCTACCGCCTGCGCATCGAAAGCCGGCAGGGCGATCCCGAGGAGAAGGCGTCGGTCAAGCTGATCGAGCGCATCGAGCGCGACCTGCGACTCGCTGCGCTGCGGGCGGAGCGGGTCGAGATCTTCCAGATGGTGCAGCGCCGGCAGCTCGGCAGCGAAATCGCGCGCAAACTGGTGCGGGAGCTCGACCTGCTTGAAGCCCGCTACGCGGTCTAGCCCGAGTGGCCGCCCTCTCAGAATTGGTCTCGCGATCCCGGTGTAAGCTGTTATATTCCGGCCACTGGTCACTGGGTGGACGGCGCCCGCGCACACCCTTCGTAAAAGAGGTATTGAAAATATATTTTTTATGGTAGGGCGCCGGAAACGAAGCAACGGGGAAGCGGAACGTGGTTTCGGGGCTGACTGTTAACGAACGCCAGAGGGCGTTGGTCGTGCTTGCCTTGCTCGCCATCGTCGGCATGGCAATGGCGGCATTTGGTGCGATGCGGGGCGATTTGTTGCAGGTGCACGGCTTTGTCGTGCTGCTGTTCAGCCTGGTCGTGCTGGCCCCGGTGCTGAAGGGCTATTTCGCGCCCGAGCCACCTGCCGAACGACTCCATGACTATTATGACGACCCGATCAAGGTCGGCATCATCCTGTCGATGATCTGGGCAGTGTTCGGCATGGGCGTAGGCGACTGGGTCGCGTGGCTGCTCGCCTTCCCGGACATGACCTTCGATGCCGCCTGGTCCAGCTTCGGGCGGCTGCGGCCGGTGCACACCACCGGCGTCATCTTCGGCTTCGGCGGCAGCGCGCTGATCGCCACCTCCTTCCACGTCATGCAGCGCACCTCGCGCGCGCGGCTGGCGGACCAGTTCAGCCCGTGGTTCGTGCTGATCGGCTACCAGCTTTTCTGCATCCTCGCCGTCTCGGGCTATCTCATCGGCATCACCCAATCCAAGGAATATGCCGAGCCGGAATGGTATGCCGATATCTGGCTGGTCGTCGTCTGGGTCGTCTATCTGCTGCTCTACCTGCGTACGCTCGCGCGCCGCAAGGAGCCGCACATTTACGTCGCCAACTGGTATTATCTGGCGTTCATCCTCGTCGTCGCGATCCTTCATATCGTCAACAATCTGGCGGTGCCGGCCTCGTTCGCGGGCGTGAAGAGCTACAGCGCCTTCTCCGGTGTGCAGGATGCGATGACGCAGTGGTGGTACGGCCACAACGCCGTCGCCTTCTTCCTCACCGCCGGCTTCCTGGGGATGCTCTATTATTACCTGCCCAAGCGGGCGGAGCGGCCGATCTACTCCTATCGCATGTCGATCGTCGGCTTCTGGGGCATCACCTTCTTCTACATGTGGGCCGGCTCGCACCACCTGCACTACACCGCCCTGCCGGACTGGGTGCAGACGCTGGGCATGACCTTCTCGCTGATGCTGCTCATCCCCTCGTGGATCGCGGCGGGCAACGCGCTGGCGACGCTCAACGGCGCCTGGCACCGGGTGCGCGACGATGCGGCGCTGCGCTTCATGATGATGGCGGCGATCTTCTACGGCCTCTCCACCTTCGAGGGATCGTTCATGGCGATCCGGCCAGTCAACGCGCTCTCGCATTATACGGACTGGACCGTCGCCCACGTCCACGCCGGCGTGCTCGGCTGGGACGCGCTCATCACCTTCGGCGCCTTCTATGCACTGGTGCCGTGGCTGTGGAAGCGCGAGCGCATGTATTCGCCGGTGCTGGTCGAGGTCCACTTCTGGCTCGCGCTAGCCGGCACGCTCATCTACGTCTTCGCGATGTGGAACTCGGGCATCATCCAGGGCCTGATGTGGCGTACTTATAACGATAGCGGCACGCTCACTTACTCCTTCCTGGATACGATGATCGCCATGCATCCCTATTACATCGCGCGCGCGATCGGCGGCCTGCTGTTCCTGACCGGCACGTTGATCGCCTGCTACAATATCTGGATGACGATCCGCCGGCCCGCGCCGCGCGCAGCACCGGCGGGCGACACGCCCCTGCCCCAACCCGGGGCACCTCTCCCCGCCAACCCCCAGCCTGCGGAATAACGGCGATGTTCGGAACCCATTATCGCATCGAGCGCAAATCGGTCGTGCTGGCCGTGGCGATCATGATCGTGGCGAGCATCGGCGGGCTGATCGAGATCGCGCCGCTGTTCACTATCGACGAAACGGTGGAGACGGACCCGAACATGCGGGTCTACACCCCGCTGGAGCTGGCCGGGCGCAACATCTACATGCGCGAGGGCTGCTACGCCTGCCACTCGCAGATGATCCGCACGCTGCGCGACGAGGTGGAGCGCTACGGCCCCTATTCGCTGGCGGTCGAATCCAAATACGACCACCCGATGCTGTGGGGCTCCAAGCGCACCGGGCCGGACCTCGCCCGTGTCGGCGGCAAATATTCCGACCAGTGGCACACCGCCCACCTTACCAACCCGCGCGACGTGGTGCCGGAGTCGATCATGCCGCGCTATTCCTTCCTGCGCGCCGCGCCGCTCCAGACCGCGCATCTGGCGGATGACCTGCGCGCGCTGCGCCGGGTCGGCGTGCCCTATACGGACGAGATGATCGCCAACGCGACGGCCGACGCGGCCGCCCAGGCATCGCCGGACGACGACACCGCCGGGCTGGTGAAGCGCTACGGCGATGCGACGCAGGTCCGCACCTTCGATGGCGACAAGGACACGGTGACGGAGATGGACGCGCTGGTCGCCTATCTCCAGATCCTCGGCAAGCTGAGCAGCGCCGCGCACACGCCGCCGCCGGTACAGACCGCGCAGAAATAAGGGGGACCGCGATGGATATCCAACATCATATGCTGGTCGCTTTCGCCAAGTCCTACGGGCTGTTCTACCTGCTCGCCATGGCGGCGGCCGCGCTGATCTATGCCTGCTGGCCGGCCAACCGCGCCCGGTTCGACAAAGCTGCTCGCGACATCATCGACGACGAGGACAAGCCGTGGCGGTAGAGGAGCATAAACGCGAGCGCGATCCGCGCACCGGGCACATGATGACGGGCCATGAGTGGAACGGCATCAAGGAACTCAACACGCCGGTGCCGCGCGTGGTGTGGATTTTCCTGATCCTCACCTTCCTGTTCGGGCTCGGCTACTGGATCATGATGCCCGCCTGGCCGATCGGCACGACCTATACCAAGGGTCTGCTGGACACCAACCAGCATAAGATCGTCACCGCCAAGGTGCAGCGCGCCGCGACAGACCGTGCCCGCTGGACCGACCAGATCGCCGCCAGGGACATCGGCGCGGTACGGGCCGATCCGGCGTTGATGGCATTCGTCCGCGAGGACGGCCACCGGCTGTTCGGGGATAATTGCGCGGCCTGTCACGGCATCAACGCCACCGGCGGCCAGGGCCGGGGCTTCCCCAACCTGACCGATGGCGACTGGCTGTGGGGCGGCAGTCCGGACGAGATCGCGCATACCATCGCGGTGGGCGTCAACAGCCCGGCGAGCCCGGAAACCCGCGTCAGCCAGATGCTCGCCTTTGGTCGCGACGGGCTGCTCGACAATGACACGGTCATCGCCGTCGCCACCTATGTGCAGAGCCTGTCCGATCCTGCCTCGGCCAAGGGCAAGGCCGCCGCCATCACCAAGGGGCGGGAGGCGTTCGCAGCCAACTGCGCCGTCTGCCATGGGCCGCAAGGGCATGGCAACCAACAGCTCGGCGTGCCCAACCTGACCGACGGGACATGGCTCTACGGCGGCGATTTCGACTCGATCTACACCAGCATTTATGAGGGACGGCACGGCGAGATGCCGGCCTGGGAGCATCGCCTCACCCCGGTGGAGCGCAGGATCCTCACCCTCTACCTGCTCGACAAGGGAGGCCGCTCGTGAGGCTGCCGCGTTCGCGCGCCTTCTTCCTGACGCTGGCCGGCATCGCGCTGGCGGTGGTGCTGCTCGCCAATGCGCACCTCGTCTATGTCGCGACCAGCTCGCAGCCGACCTGCGTACCCCATGTCAAGGCGGGGGACGCTGCGTCGTCAACCACGCCGTTCAGCGCGGCCAAGCCGTCATGCTGAGCTAAACCGGAGACGAAGATGGTCATCATCCCGCCCGTCGTGCCGCCGCTGCCGATCGAGAAGCCCTATGCGCGGCATCTGGCGCCGGACGCGCCGTTCGCATGGCTGCGCGCGGGCTGGCGCGACCTCATGACCGATGCCGGCCCAAGTCTGCTCTACGGGCTATTCGTCTTCCTGCTCTCGGCTGGCATCGTCGGCGGACTGGTCTGGTTTGGCTGGGACTATGCGCTGTTCCCGGCAATCGCGGGCTTCCTCGTGTTCGCGCCCACGCTGGCGATCGGTCTCTATGCCAAGAGCCGTGCGCTGGAACAGGGCGAGCCGGTCTCGCTGCGGCAGATGCTGCTACCAAAGGCTGTCGCCGGCGGGCAGGTGCTGTTCATCGGCGCGCTGCTGTGCGGCGTGATGCTGCTTTGGCTGCGCGCCGCCGTCATCATCTACGCCCTGTTCTTCGGCGTGCGGGCCTTTCCGGGGCTGGACCATGTCGCGGCGATGCTGTTCACTACGCACATCGGCCTTGCCATGCTGGTCGTCGGCACGCTGGTGGGCGGGCTGTTCGCCGCCTTCTCCTTCGCCATCTCGGCCTTTTCCATCCCGATGATGCTCGATCAGCGCATCGACGCGATGACCGCCATCGGCACGAGCTGGGCGCTGGTCTGGAACAACCGGCGCACAATGATCGTCTGGGGCGGTATCGTACTCGTGCTGTTCGGCCTGTCGGTGGCGACCGGCCTGCTCGGGCTGATCGTGGTCTTTCCGTGGCTCGGCCATGCGACATGGCACGCCTACCGCGCGGTGCAATAGGCCATGGCCGCGCTCTGGTATCTGATCCCCATCTCCATCGGGCTCGGCGTGCTGGGGCTCGGCCTGTTCTTCTGGGCGCTGCGCAGTGGGCAGTATGAGGATATCGCCGGCGCGGCCGAGCGCATCCTGATGGAAGACGACAAGCCGCTCTGACCCTCCACGCGGAGGGAAAGCGCCGGAACAAGGGAGACCACCTCGATATGCCGCCGTCGATTGCCAATCTCGGCCGTGCGCCGCATCGGCTGATGTTCTTCGTCGGCACGCTCAATCTGCTGCTGGCGATGGCCTGGTGGGCGCTGTGGCTCGCCGCCACCCGCTGGGCGCTGTTCCCCATGCCGCAGCCCGATCCCTATGCCGGGCGGCTGCACGCCTTCCTGATGCAATATCAGGTGCTGCCGAGCTTCTTCTTCGGTTTCCTGCTTACCGTCTTTCCGCGCTGGATCGGCCAGCCGGAGATCGCGCGCGGCTATGCGTGGCCGGTCGGGCTGGGGCTGCTCGGCGGCCAGCTCCTCACTCTCGCCGGGGCGCTGGGCTGGCACATGGGCGCGGTGATCGGCGCGCTGGCGACGCTCGCCGGCTGGCTGATCGCGCTGGTCCCGCTCGGCCGCCTCGCGCGGGTGGACGCCGGCCAGACCTGGCATCTGCTCGGCTGCTTCGGCGCGCTCTGCGCCGGCGCGGCCGGTATCGCGCTGTGGGCAACCTATCTGCTGACCGGCAACGAGCCGCTGGGCAATTTCGCCATCAAGCTCGGCACGTTCGGGCTGCTGGCGCCGATCTATTTCACCGTGGCGCACCGCATGTTCCCCTTCTTCGCCGCGAGCGCGCTGCCCGGCTATCAGGCGTGGCGCCCCAAATGGGTGCTGGCGGCCGGTTGGGCATTGATGGCGCTGCACCTCGCGCTGCCGGCGCCGTGGCTCTGGCTGGCCGACGTGCCGCTGTGCGCGCTCGCCCTGCTGGTCACGCTGCGCTGGTTCCCGCGCCGCCGGATGCCGCCGCTGTTGCTGGTGCTGTTCGCGGGGCTGCTCTGGCTACCCATCGCCTTCGCGCTCTACGCCGCGCAGGACCTCGCCCTCGCCCTGCACGGCGAAACGATCCTCGGCCGCGCGCCGGCCCATGCGCTGTTCGTCGGCTTCTTCGGCAGTATCCTCATCGCCATGGTGACGCGGGTGACGCAGGGCCATTCCGGCCGCCCGCTCGTCTTTCCGCCAGTCGCCGCCTATGCGTTCATTGCGGTGCAGATCGTCTGCATCGTCCGCATCGGCGCGGAGCTGTCGGCCGACTGGCTCGCCTGGCAGAGCCTCGCCGCGTTCGGCTGGATCGTGGCTTTCCTACCGTGGGTCATCTGGGCCGCGCGCATCTACACGCGGCCGCGCGCGGACGGCCGGCCGGGTTGAACCGCCCCGCCGCCCCGCGCACCCTTAGCGGCCGGCCATCGCGCGGGCCGCCCCGCTCCTCACCAGCCGCCGTCGCCGATGCCGAGATGCTCCTTGGCCTTCTGCGACATCATTTCGGGTGTCCATGGCGGATCGTAGGTCAGCTCGACGGTCACGCTCTCTACGCCCAGCGCGGAGTCCACCGCGTCGGTGGCGCCATCGCGCAGATAGTCGGTCGCCGGGCAGCCGCGCGTGGTGGTGGTCATCACGACATGGACCGTGCCCTTGTCGATCTCCACGCGATAGACCAGCCCCAGGTCGACGATGTTGTAGCCCAGTTCGGGGTCGATGACGCGCCGCAGCGCCGCCATCACGCCATCCGCCAGCTCCTCGTCCGCTGCCGCCTCGCTCATGCCGCTGCCTCCCTGGCCCCGTCGATCCGCACGAGGATCTTGTATGTCGTGCCGTCGGACTCGAACGCGCCGCGCCAGGCATGGCCGCGCTTGGCCAGCTCAGGCAGCAGGAACATCGGCTCGCGGCAGAGCAAGGCTTCGAGCACCTCGCCCGCTTGCATCTGTTCCGTCGCGGCAAGGATGCGCACCATCGGCTCGGGCGGATCGAGATCGCGATTGTCCATCGCGCGGGCCGGCGCAGGCCATGCACTGGCATCGGCCGGCTGCGGCGCTGGCGCCTCCGCCGCCGCAGGCGCAGCGTCGGCCGGGGAGAACAGCACCTCCCAATCGCCCTCGCCAATCTCGCGCGCCTCATGGGTGAAGCCCTTGGAGCCGAGCACATGGAACAGCGGCACCGGCTTGAACGTCGCGAGCAGGCGCAGCCCCTGCCCCGGCGCCAGCGCGTTCACTGCCGCCATGATCTCCCCGAACGGCTCGCCGCCGCCGCGCAGGGTCGGCCGCACATCCACATCCACAAAATCCACCGCCATAACGGCCTCCTTCTTACCCTTGTCGAACCATGGAAACCAGCAGCCGGGGCTGGCGCGCGCCCTCGGGAAGGCGGACGGCGCCGCGCACATCGGCAAGGCGGCGGGTGCGCACCAGCTCGGCGGCGATGGCGCCGGTAGCGAGCAGCATGCCCACCGCGCCGGCGCGGAACAGCAGCGGCGCCCCGGCCAGCAACGCCAGCGTGCCGACCCACATCGCGGCATAATAGAAAATGAAAAAGCGCACGGCCCGCGGCTCGACCACCAGATCCTGCACGCGCGGCGCATCTACCTTGCCGAGCACCGGCCCATAGCATTCGAGCCAGGTCAGGAAGGCGACGATCTTGTAGAGCTTCGCCAGCCCCAGCCCGGAGAGCCAACCGAACGCGACAAGGAACAGCAGTGCGCCACTATGATCGCCAAGCGTGCCGGTCCCGACCAGCACGATGCCGAGCAGCGCGGCGGCGGCGAGATTGACCAGTGCCACGCTCGCCATGCGGCTGTTCAGTTCGATCACGCGCCGTTTGCGCCGCTTGTAGAGCTGGACGATGTCGCGCCCATACAGTCCCAGCGCGGCGAGCCCGAGCAGCCCCGCCGCCAGCAGCATCCAGCCCGGCCTGGCACCGAGCCAGACAATCAGCGTGCCGCCGATAATCGCGACCGCCAGCGCCGCAACGCCAAGCCGGAAGGCCCAGCGCGTGCTCGCCCCATCCAGCTCCGGCGCGAGCATGAACATGGCGAGCAGGCGATAGCTCACCCCCATGGCGGTAAAGGTCAGCCAGCCGCCGAAGCCCGCGACGATATGGAGCGGCACCCCCTGCGCGGTCAGTGCCACCAGCGGCTGCGCGCTGCTCACGCCGCCAAAGACCAGCGTGAAGGTGAAGCCGAGCAGCGCAGTAGCGGCAAGGCTGGCGAGCCCCGCCGTCACGAACCGCGACGGCAAAGCGAGCGGGCGCGCCGCCCACAAGGTGCAACCCAGGTTCCAGAGCGCAAGCGCGAAGCCCAGCGCGAGCAACCCGCCGCCCCATGGCAGCAGGCTCCATGCCGGCCCCGCCCCGCCGGCAAGCTGGAGGAAGCCGAACAGCAGAAGGGCGAGGCCCGCCACCAGGCAGGCGAGCGTCGGCAAGGCGAGGCCGTTGCTATGGATCGGCCGCGCCACGAGAACCGGAACGAACTGGAACAATGCGCCGCACATCAGCAGGCTGAGCCAGCCGACCGCGACGAGGTGAACCAGCAGCAGCGTTTCTGGCGCGGCCACGTCCGCCGCCGGATAGCCGAAACCAAGCGCCATCAGCGCCTGCGCGCCAAGCAGGCAGAGCACGGCCAGCGCGAAATAGGACATGGTCCATCTGGAGAGGGTAACGCCGGTCATCGGGAGGCTCTTTCGCTTGTGTGGCGCGGCGTGTAGTGTCGAACATGAAAGATATACTGTCAATATATGTTATACGGGAGCAAGCTGCCTGATGAGGATTGCGGGAGACAAGGACCGGGGCTGCGCCGCCCGGCCCGGAAGCTATGTCGACGCCGGCCGTCGGCCTGAGAGGTTGCCATGCGTCTGACCAACTTCTCCGATTATGCGCTGCGGCTACTCATGTTCGCCGCCAGCCAGGATCAGCGCCTCATCACCATCGAGGAGACGTCGCGCGTATTCGGCATTTCACGCGGCCATCTGATGAAGGTCGCCAACCAGCTCACGCGGGCGGGCTATCTCAAGGCGGTGCGCGGGCGCTCGGGCGGGCTGAGCCTTGCCCGGCCGGCCGGCGAGATCCGCCTGGGCGAAGTGCTCGGCGTGACCGAGCCGGACTTCGTGCTCGCCGAATGCTTCGGGGGAGACAATTGCTGCCTCATCACGCCGCGCTGCCGCCTGCGCACCGCGCTGGGCGAGGCGCTGGCCGCATTCATCGGCACGCTTAACCGCTACACGGTCGCCGATCTGGTGCTCCGCCCCGAGGATTTCGGGCTGGCGCCGGTGACGGGGAGCACGCCGAAACCCGCGGCATCGGCGGCGCCACGCCCTCCCGTCTAGGGTCGCCTCCCTTCAAAAGACGACGCGCTCCTGTGCAGGCAGGAGCAGAGCCCAACCGCACGTCCTCACTGCCTGGGTTCCTGCCGGCACAGGAGCATTGTCATTTGTAAGCATGCGAGCCATCGCCATGCGCTCGACACGCCACGCCATCACCGCTCGGTTCGCATCGCACCCGTAGCCGATCCAGCACAGCCGCTCGGGTTGCGCTGCTCAGGACCCTCCCACTGGTGGCCGCGCGATGCTGCCATCGTCGTTCGCCTGTGGCGAGGGCGGGCCGCCCATGTTGACGCTCAGCGTATGCACCGCTCGCATCCTGCCGTCGATGAAACGGAAGCTGTGCGAATCCGGCATGCCGCTGGCGGAGTTGCCGAACCGGCAGAAGATGTTGACGACGCCCTTCTCCTCATCGACCAGATAGTCGCGGTTGACGATGTAGAGCACGCCCGGCGGGATGCCGATCTCGCAGGATGCCTTGGGGTCACCAGTGCGGTCGGTATAGGCGCCGCCCTCCAGCCGCGCGCAGGGAATACCCCACGGAATATCCGTGAACTTGTCGCTAAACGCATCCAGATAGGCGTTGGCCCCGGCGATCATCGCGCCCGGCGCGCTGCGCTGATAGGCGTGCAGCGGCGCCCAGTCCTCCTTGCTGGTATATTTGAGATAGGCATTGGCATTGAACAGCCAGTCGCCCTTGTCGGTGACGAGGCTGTCCACCCGGATGATCTTGCCCTGGTGCAGATAGAGCCGCGTGCCGATCACATAGGGGTGGCCGCCCTCCGTCACGACGATTTCGGTGAAGGTCTTGCAGCGCGTACCGTCATGGAAGCTCATGGCGTGGGCCACGGGCAGCTTGCTGTTCCACAACCCCTTGGCGCGCTCCACCGTCTCCATATTCTCCAGAAAATGAGCGTTGTCGGCGAGCGGCAGGCCGGAAAGGTCGCCCTTGCGCTGCGCCTCGACATAGGCATCCGTCGCCGCCACCAGCTCCGCCCGCGTGCAGCTCGGCTTGTCCTGCAACGGCGCATATTTGCCCGCATCGGCCGGCGGCTGCGCCAGCGCCGGCACTGCCGCGCCGAGCAGCAGCCCGGCCAGACAGATCTTTCCCATCATGCTCTTTCCCCTCTCCTGTCTCGCCGCGTGCCGTCAGCGTATGTCCTGAATCTCCTCGGACATGCCCTGCTCGTAGGTGCTCCAGCCCGAATTGATACCGAACGGCCCACGCAGGAACACCGCCTCGATCCGGCGGATCTTGCCATCCTCGATCTTGAACAGCTCGCCGAGCTGCCACGTCCAGTTGATATTGTAATGGTCGAAGAAGGCGAACGAAAAGACGATGCCCCGCTCGCGGTCCACCGCGACGAAGCGCCGGTCGCGGATGCGCGAGACCACACCTTTGAGCGCCGCCTCGAACTGATATTTGCACGTCATCCGCCCGCGCTTGCCGGTCGCCGGGTCGAGCGCGTTGGCGAGCACGTCGACCCCGTTCTCGAAGCGGATGCAATCGTCGGTAAAGGGATAATAGCCTTTGCCGTCATTGCGCTGGAGGCCGGCGAAATAATAGTTGGCGGTGCGCACCAGCTCCTCGCGCGTCGCACGCTTGCTCTCGGGGATCGCCTCCCTGAACACCGGGGCGGGCGCCTTCATCGCCTCCACGCCCTCGCCGGTCGGCGGGAACATATTGCTGCTGCTGTTGGTGCTGGCCGGCCGGATGGCGAGCTGCTCCACCTCGGTGATCTTGCCGTCCCGGATACGCAGCCGCAGCGCAATGGCGACGAGCGTGTCCTTGGCCGGGCCGGTCGCCGAGCTGCCGGCCTGCTCCAGCACTGTGCCGATGAAAGCGACCTGCTGTGTCTCCACGTCCGGCACGTAGAACTTATAGGTGCCGATGCCGGTCATTCCATACCACAGCCCTTCCTTGCCGAGCGGCAGCCGCACGCCGTTCTCGGTGAAGGTCACCTCGCGCGCGAACAGTGCCGGGTCGACAGTGCCGTCCCGCATCGCCACCAGATATTTGTCGACCCACCCTTCCAGACAGGCCCGCTGGCAGGCCTGATCGCCCGCCGGCTGGGCGGATGCCGCCGTCGCGAACCCAAAGACGCACAGCGCCAGAACAGCGCGGATAAAACGAACCATGATGCTCCCCCCTCTCCTTCGCGGCGGCACTGGCCGAGACCCGAAAGGTCCGTGCGCCACGCAATTTCCATTCGCGCAAAGGCAAACCGGACCGGCGCCCCGCGCTGCGTTTCGTCACTCCCAGCCGGTGGGAGAATTGTAGGGCTCCATCACCCCGACAGCCTCGATTTCATGCACCGCGCCCTGCGGGTCGATCTTGAAGATGTGCGCGGCCGGCATGTCGAACGGCGCATAGGGCATGTTCTGCTTGTTGCGCTCCGAGGTGGAGCCGTCGACGTGGATCACCTTGTAGGGCAGGTTGGTCATCGGGTGGCGGAAGTGGGAGAAACCCATCGCCAGCCCCGTCACCGGATCGGCTGCGACCATCCGCCGGTTCTCGATCCGGTCGATATAGGTGAAGGACTTGCTGTCGAGCTGGCCCTTGCAGTCATGCGCGACGGGAGCCAGCTTCTTGTCCATATTGGGCGGCCCCATCGCGCCCTCGCCTGCCGTGGTAATGCCGTTCTCGCGCCGCTGGCAGTCCGGCGCGAACAGCATCTTCGATCCGTCATTGTCGTCCAGCGCGTCGTAATAAGTGGCGCCGATGGCGATGAGCCTGTCGTGCGGCAGGCGCTCGGCTTCGGGAATGGTCGCGAGCAGGCCAGGCCGCACCGTCTGGATATTGTCGGTCTGGCCGCGTGCGGGGTCCGCCACCAGATGCTCCGCCTCGGTGATCTTGCCGTCCTGGAACTTGAGGCGCAGCGCCACCATCGCCGGCTTGCCATCGCGCTGGACGACGCCGATCCAGCCGACCTGCTGCTGGTCGACATCGGGCACGGCGATCCGGAACGCAGTCGGGCCGCCGGTGATGCTCTTCCACAGCCCCTCGCCCGGCTGGAGCCGCTTCACATTCTCGACGAAAGCGACATTCCCGGCCAGCGGCGCGGCCTTGGGATCGTGCGCGACAAGCGCGGCGAGATACTGATCGGTTGCCTTGAGCAAACAATCGCGGTTGCAGGACGGGGCTTGCGCGACGGTCACCTCATTCCCCTGATTGCCCGCAGTTTCGGTCTGGTTGCAGCCCGCGAGCAGAAGCGAAAGCGTGAGCGCCGCGGTGGCCGTGATCCTGAGCATCGGATGATCTCTCCTGTTGATCCCATGGTGGTCGCCGGCGACATCGCTCCCAGCCGGACCAAGCCCCGCCCGCTCCCCATGTTGACAATGGCAATTACATCAAAATTCCCGAGCCGCCAATGACCTCCGCGCGGTTGCGCCTGGGCATCGCAACCACCGCACATGACAAAGTCCGATTTCATTATCGCCCCCGCCGACCCGCATGAAGGCCTTGGCCTCGCCGCAAGCCCGGCTTATGCAGAACCGGACAAGGGGGAGGGAACCGGCATGAAACAGGCGATCGGCAGCGCATCCTGGCGCAAGGTGGCGACATATGGGTCGGCGCTGGGCATCGCGGCGGCGTCACTGGGCGCCGGCCTCGTCCCGCTCGCATCGGCGCAAGATGCCGCACCCGCCGGCAATGCCGCGCAGCTTGCCGCCGGCAAGGCAGCCTATCAGCGGGATTGCGCCGTTTGCCACGGGGCAGACCTACAGGACGGGCAGTTCGCCCCGGCGCTCAAGGGCGCGGCTTTCCTCGCCAAATGGGATGGTGCCGGCGTCGACAAGCTCGATCATTATATCCGCACCTCTATGCCCCCGGCCAATGCCGGTGCGCTGCCAGAGGCGGACTATGCCGCCATCCTCGCCCTCGTTCTGCAAGCCAACGGCGTGGACACCGGCAGCGAACCGCTGACGGCGGACGCAGCGCGGCTGGCGCGGTTGACTCTGCCCAAGCCGCCAGCCGAAGTCGTGGCCGATCTGGGCGTGGGCGGCGTCACCACGCGCCATCCCATCCCGCCATGGCCGATGCCGTCCGCGCGCTTCACCGATTTCACGCCCGTCACCGAGCAGATGCTGGACGATCCGTCGCCGGAAAACTGGCCGGCATGGCGCCGCAGCCACAAGGGGCAGGGCTTCTCACCGCTCGCGCAGATCACCACGGCCAACGTAAAGGACCTGCGCGTCGTCTGGTCGCAGCCGCTGCCGGCGGGCGACACGATGAACGAACCGCTGGTGCGCGACGGCGTGCTCTATGTCTTCGGCCATGGCGACGCGGTGATGGCATTCGACGCCACAAGCGGCCGCCTGCTCTGGCGCTACCAGCGCAGCCTGCCGAAAGACGTGGTCGCCTCCTCCAAGAAGACCATCGCCCTCTATGGCGACAAGCTCTACGCCGCCACGTCCGACCTGCACCTGATCGCGCTCGACGCGCGCACCGGCCGGCCTGTGTGGGACCGGAAGATCACCGACAAGCCAGGCTTCCGCAACCCCGGCGGCCCGCTGGCGGCCAAGGGCGTCATCATGCAAGGCCTGACCACGCAGGCGCCGGGCGGCGGCCTGATCGCCGGCTTCGATGCCGAGACGGGCGAGCGGCTGTGGACCTTCAACACCGTTGCCGCACCGGGCACGCCGGGCGGCGACACCTGGAACGACCTCGCCGCCGACGAGCGAAGCGGCGGCTCGGTCTGGACTTCCGGCAGCTACGACACGCAGACCGGCCTCGCGCTCTGGGGCACGGCGCAGACCTACGACACCGGCCCGCTGCGCGACCGCAAGCCGGGCATGAACAACGATGGGCTTTATACCGACTCGACGCTGGCCATTGAGCCGCGCACCGGCAAGCTCGTCTGGTATTTCCAGCACATGAAGAACGACCAGTTCGATCTCGACTGGGTGTTCGACCGGGTAATCGCCACGCTGGAGGTGAAGGGCAAGACGCAGCGCGTCGTCATAACCGCCGGCAAGGAAGGGCTGTTCGACACGCTGGACGCCAAGACGGGCAAATATGTGAAGACCGTCGACATGGGTATCCAGAACTTCATCACGAAGATCGACCCGGTGACGGGCGAAAAGACCGTCAATCCGGCGCTGGTGCCGGATCGCGGCAAGGTCACTTATGTCTGCCCGCATGGCGGCGGCGGCCGCAACTGGTCGCCCACCGCGTTCAATCAGAGCACCGGCCTTTTGTTCGTCACCGCGCGCGACGTGTGTATGGACATGGTACCGGCGGAAGGGAAAGGTTTCCTCACCACCGGCGTCAACATCGACTATGCGCCGCCGCCCAAGAGCGACGGGCGCTATGGGCTGTTGCAGGCGCTGGACATGCAGGGGGGCAAGGTCCGCTGGAGCCAGCACCAGCGCGCGCCCTACACGATGGGCGTGCTCGCCACGGCCGGCGGCCTGCTGTTCACCGGATCGGTCGACCGGCGCTTCACCGCGCACGATCAGGCGACCGGCAAGCTGCTGTGGGAGCAGGTGATAACCGGCATCCCCAACGCCTCCGCCATCAGCTATGCGGTGAACGGCAAGCAATATATCGCGATGGTGACGGGCCACGGCAATCCGCTCTCCTTCGGCCTCGGCAAGCTGACCCCGGAGATCGAACTGCCGCCGGTAAACACCGCCGCCGTCACCGTGTTCGCGCTGCCGGATTAGGAGAACACGAAGGGAAACCGTTCCGCCTCGAACCGTTTTGTCGAACTTGTTTCGACATGACGGGCGGAACGTCTGACGGAAGGCAGCGATCCTCTCCGGCTGATCCCGCCTCTCCGTTCGGGTCGAGCGTAGTCGAGACACGTTAGGTTTGTCAGCACAAGATAGGATCAGTGCTCCTGCGCAGGCAGGAGCTCAGGGCGCACGAGCGGTTCCATTCTGCAATGGGCTCCTGCCTGCGCAGGAGCACAGCACGGTTCAACCTGAACCAGAGGCCCCTCCAGGCGCTATCTATATTCATCCCTGACGGCCTGCAAATGGCGATTCTGCGCGCTTGCGGTGCTCATGGACCGGAAGCTCCTGCGCTCCAGGTCACGCAAACCCGTCATTTTACCCTGCGGTCGTCTGCAACTCCGGCGCACCATCTCCTGAACGTCGATCCGTTCTAGCCGGCCTTATGCCACTCTCCCCGGCCCCAGCGCCTCGATGATCCGGCAGTCGGCCACGGTGCCACCCCCGCAGGACGCGATGATCGCCGCCAACTCGCGCCGCAGCGCTTGCAGGTCCGCGATCTTGCGCTCCACCTCCGCAAGGTGATCGCGCGCCAGCGCATCGACCGTGGCGCAATCACGCGCGCGATCATCGCTGAGCGAGAGCAGTGCCCGCACCTGATCGAGCGAAAAGCCGAGGTCGCGCGCACGGCGGATGAACGACAGCCGGCCCAGTTCCGCCGCCGCGTAGCTGCGATAATTGCCGCCGGTGCGCGGCGGCGCGGGCAGCAGCCCGATGCGCTCGTAATAGCGGACCGTCTCGACCTTGGTGCCGGTCGCCTTGCCCAGTTCGCCAATCGTCATCGTCATGGCCTTGACCCTGTAGGGACTACAGGGTGCATATAGCTCCCCGCTGCATAGAATGCGAGGTAGGCAATGGCAGGCGGATGCTGCGACGGCTGCGGATCGGAGCCGGCTCAGGGCAATGACAGGGCGTGGCGCCGCGTGCTGTGGATCGCGCTGGCGATCAACGCCGGCATGTTCGCGGTGGAGATCGGCGCGGGTGTCGCCGCCCATTCCGCCGCGCTCAAGGCCGACGCGCTCGATTTCCTCGGCGATAGCGCCAATTACGCGATCAGCCTGGGCGTCGCCGGGCTGGCGCTGCAATGGCGCGCCCGCGCCGCATTGCTCAAGGGCGCATCGCTCGCCCTGCTCGGCCTGTGGATCCTCGCGAGCACGGCCTGGATGGCGCTCACCGGCACCTTGCCCAAGGCGGAGACGATGGGCATCGTCGGCACGCTGGCACTGATCGCCAACCTTGCCTGCGCGCTGATGCTGTGGCGTTACCGGGAAGGTGACGCCAACCGCCGCTCGGTGTGGATCTGCTCGCGCAACGATGCGATCGGCAACGTCGCAGTGGTCGCGGCCGCGCTGGGCGTATTCGGCACCGGCACGGCCTGGCCGGACATCGTCGTCGCCGCCGTGCTGGCGAGCCTCGGCCTGAGCGGCGGCTGGCGGATCATGCGGCACGCCCGCGCGGACCTCGCCTCGCTCGCCCCGCCTACGCCTCTGCCGCACGGATGACCGCGCACCGGCCGACCGGCCTACATGTCCAAAAGTTCATCTCTCCGTCACGCTCCCGATGCGCCGGATGCGCGACAAGGCGGGCGCGGTCCATGCAGGGTCGCACACCAAGGAGATCATCATGAACCGTCGCCTGATTACCGTTGGCCTCGCCTCGCTGGCCGTTCTCGCCACCCCGCTCATCGCATCCGGCGCGATGGCCAAGCCCGCAAAGGCCGATTCGCATCATGTGAAGAAGGAGAAAGCGGCCAAGAAGACGAGCGCCGCCCCGGCCACCTCGTCCACCGCCACGCCGGCGACCCCGGCCAAGAAGTAGGCGCCCTGATCCGGAGCCGGCGCCCCTCCCCCCTGCACTGCGCCGGCTCCGGTCAGACCGCCCGCCGGGCTCGTTCAGCCGGCGGGCGCGATCAGCATTTCCACAATGAATCCATCGCCGCGCCGGATGAACCGGAGGCGCCCGCCATGCATCCGGGCCACCGCCGCGACGAGCGAGAGGCCGAGGCCGGCTCCGGCAATCCCCCGCGCGGAGTCGAGTCGCCCGAACCGGCGTAATGCCTCGGCCTCCCGCGTCTGCGGGATGCCCGCACCCTCGTCCGCCACGCCGATGAGCGCCATGCCGCCCTCCGCACGCAGCGAGAGCGTCACCTGCCCCGCCCCATATTTGAGCGCATTATCAATGAGGTTGGACAGCGCCTGCCCCAGCAGCTCGCGGTGGACCGGCGCGTTCACCGGCGCCACGACCGCGAGGATCAGGCCGCGCCCCTGCTCCTCCACCAGCGGCTCGTAAAGCTCGCCGATATCGGCCAGCATCGCAGCCAGATCGGTGGGCACGAGCCGGTCGCGGCCGATGCCCGCCTCCATGCGGCTGATCTCCAGCGCGGAGGCGAGCATCGCCAGCAGCGCATCCGCCTCCCGGCTGATCCCGTCGATGGCAGCACGCAGCGCGGCGGGGTCGTCGGTCTCCATCGCCCGGTCGATCCGCGCACGCATACGGGTGAGCGGCGAGCGCAGATCGTGCGCGATGCTGTCCGTCACCGTGCGCAGCTCGGCCAGCAGTTCGCCGATCCGGTCCAGCATGGCGTTGATTGCCCGCGCCAGCATGTCGAAGCTGTCGCCCGAACCGTCGAGCGGCACGCGCCGGCCGATATCTCCCGCACCGACGCCCGCCGCCGTCGCCGCGATACGGGCGATGCGCCGGTCGATGATATGCACCGCTAGCCAGGCGCCGACGATCGCCAGCGGCAGCGCCAGCAGCAGCGCGGTGAGCAGGGCCCCCTCCACCGTCTGACGGATCTGGTCGCTCTCGTCGGTGCGCTCGCCGACCAGCAGTCGCCGCCCGTCCGGCAGGCGCGCGGCTGCGATGCCGAACGGCGCGGGCGCGCTATCGCCGATCCGATAGAGCATAGCCTTGGTCCAGCGCGCGCCGATTGTGACGTTGGGCGGCCAGGCGGCGAGATTACCGGCGATGCGCTTGCCCGCACGATCGACAAGCAGCACCACGCCGTCCGCGTCGTCGCTCACCCGCGCCGTCACCGCGCTCATCAGCGAGGCATCGCCCTCGTCGCGGGCGATGGCGAGCAGCGTGTCGCGCGCTTCCGTGGCGATGGCGCTATCCGCCGCGTCGAGATCCGCGCGCACGAGCTGGGTGATGGAGAGCAGCAGCGCTCCGCCGAACAGCAACTCCAGCAGCAGGATGAGGCCGATGAAGCGGATGTGCGAGGAACGCAGCCGGCGCGTCCAGCCGCCGCCCGGCCCGGTCGTCTCCTTGCTCATTCGCCCAGCCGATAGCCAGCGCCGCGCACGGTATGGATGAGCGGCGGCTCACCCGTGCCGTCGATCTTGCGGCGCAGGCGGCTGATATGCACGTCGATCACGTTGGTGCCGGGGTCGAAATGATAATCCCACACGCCTTCGAGCAGCATGGTGCGGGTGACGACCTGCCCGGCATGGCGCAGCAGATATTCGAGCAGGCGGAACTCGCGCGGCTGGAGGTCGACCGCCCGCCCGCCACGCCGTACCTCCCGCCGCAACAGATCCATGTGCAGCGGGCCGCAGGCGAGCGCCGTCTCCACCGCCGTGCCGCTGCCGCGCCGGCGCATCACCAATTCCAGCCGGGCAAGCAACTCGGCGAAGGCAAAGGGCTTGACCAGATAATCGTCCGACCCGGCAGTGAGGCCCGTCACCCGGTCGTCCACCGATCCGAGCGCGGAAAGCAGGATCACCGGCGTCTCGATGCCCGCCGCCCGCAGCGCGCCGAGCAGGGAAAGGCCGTCCATGCCCGGCAGCATCCGGTCGAGGACGATCGCGTCGTAGCCGCCGTCCGTCGCCATGAACAGGCCGTCGCGACCGTTATCGCAATGGTCGCCGACATGGCCGTGCTCGGCGAGGCCTTTGAGGATGAAATCGGCGGTCGTCCGGTCATCTTCCACGAGCAGTATCTTGCGGCCCATCGCCCCTCCCTTCCGCCTGCCCCGGCGCCGTGCACCGCCGCAGTCTTGCCACGCGCGCGGCGCCGCCGCGACGGAAATCGACCCGCGTGGTGCAGCGGAGCGGATCGTCGATCAGCCGCCGCGCCATCGCCGCGCCGGTGACGCGTCGGCCGGCGACGGCGTGCAGCGCATCGCCCACCGCCAGTCCGCCGCGATCCGCCACCCCGTCGGCCCGCACGCTGGTGACGACCACCTGCCGGTCCGGCCGCGTGCCCAGCGTCAATCCGGCACGGTCGCCATGCGCGGGTGGCGCCTGTAGCGGTCGCGCCAGACGCGAGGAGAGCAGCGGCGGCACCGCCGCGAGGAGCAGCACAGCAGCATAGAGCAGGCGGGGCGGCCAGCGCATCGCCTCCGCTCTATCCTCAGCGCCGTGTCTTGAGGCTGACAGGGAGATGACAGAAAGTTCATGCGCGACCCCGCTCCCGGCGCGCATCGCCACGACTCGCCGCACAGCGCGGTTGTCTTGCGCGCGCGGCTGTTGCAAGGGTGGCCGCCACATTCGAGCAGGCAAGCACAGACGGACAGACACAGGGTGACGACGAGGGACATGGCAATGAACAGAGCGGACAAGCCGGTGGTGGTGTTTGGCGGCGGCGGCTTCCTCGGCCGTCAGGTCGCGCAGGAACTGCTCTCCAGGGGCTATCGCGTGCGGATTGCCCAGCGCAATCCGCTGAGTGCCGTGGCGATCCGCTCGCTCGGCAATATGGGCCAGACGCAGTTCGTCGCGGCCGACGTCACCAAGCCCGACCAGGTGCGCGCGGCGATGACCGGCGCGGGCGCGGCGATCAACCTCGTCGGCCTGCTGCGCGGCCCCATGCAGGCCGCCCATGTCGACGGCGCGCGCAATATTGCCGAGGCAGCGGCCGCGACCGGTGCGGAGGCGCTGGTGCATGTCTCCGCCATCGGCGCGGACAGCGCGAGCCCCTCCACCTACGGCCGCACCAAGGGCCAGGGCGAGGAGGCTGTGCGCACAGCCTTTCCCAAGGCGACGATCCTGCGCCCGTCGATCCTCTTCGGGCAGGACGACCAGTTCACCAACCGCTTCGCCCAGCTCATCGTCACCGGCTCGGCAACGCCGCTGCTGCGCGCCGTGCCGGTCATTCGCGGCGCGACGAAGTTCCAGCCCGTCCATGTCGGCGACGTCGCCCGCGCCATCGCGCTCGCCGTCGACAAGCCGGAGCGCTTCGGCGGCCAAAGCTACGAGCTGGGCGGGCCGGATATCGTCTCGCTGGCCGAGATCAATCGCTGGATCGCCGGGCAGACCGGCCGCGAGGTGCGCTTCCTGCCCGTGCCGGACGGTGCCGCCAAGGCGCTCGCCACCCTGACCGGCTGGGCACCGTGCGCGCCGATCACGCGCGACCAGTTCCAGATGCTGCTCAGCGACAATGTGGTGGCGAAGGGCGCCAAGGGCTTCGCCGCCTTCGGTATCCGCCCCGGCCCGCTGGCAGCGTTCGCCCCCGCCTGGCTCACGCAATATCGCCGCAAGGGCCGGTTCGGGGCCACGGCCCGCGCCTGATCCCCGCCCATCTCCCTCTCCCCCTCCCCATCGCGAACGGGATGATGCGCCATGGATAGCCATCTCTTGACCGTCATCCTGCTCGGCATCGTCGAGGGGCTGACCGAGTTTCTGCCGGTCTCGTCCACCGGCCACCTCATCCTCGCCAGCGAGCTGCTCGGCTACGATTCGGCCGAGTGGGCGACCTTCAACGTCGTCATCCAGCTCGGCGCGATCCTCGCCGTGGTGGTGCTCTACTGGCGCACCTTCTGGGGCGTGGCGACCGGCCTGCTCGGCCGCGAGGCGTCGAGCTGGCGCTTCCTCGCCAACCTGCTGCTCGCCTTCCTTCCCTCCGCCGTGCTCGGCCTCATCCTGCACAGCCAGATCGAGACGCTGCTCGGCGCGCCCAAGGTGGTCGCCGTCGCGCTGATCCTCGGCGGCATCGCCATCCTGCTGATCGAGCGGCTGATCGGCACCTTCCGCTATTCCGGAGTGGATCGCATCCCCTTCTCGCGCGCGTTCGGCATCGGCATCCTCCAATGCCTCTCGATGATCCCCGGCGTCAGCCGTTCGGGCGCGACGATCATGGGCGCGCTCGCGCTCGGCGTGGACCGCAAGACGGCGGCGGAATTCTCCTTCTTCCTCGCCATCCCCACCATGCTCGGGGCGACCACGCTGGAGAGCTACAAGGCCCGCGACGCGCTGATGAGCGGCGCGACCGCCTGGGGCGATATCGCCATCGGCTTCGTCGTCTCGTTCCTTGTGGCGATCATCGTCATCAAGCTGTTCGTCGGCTTCGTTTCGCGTCGCGGCTTCGCCCCCTTCGCCTGGTATCGGATCGTCGCCGGGGCGGCAGCGTTGATCTGGCTGCTGGCACGATAAGTCCGATACGGTCCTATTTATGAGGGAAGATAAGCGAAAAGCTGGTTAAATCGAAAATCCGTCAAAAAATACGGCAGTTATTATGCCATATATGTTGGAAAATGCGTGACTCGCGCCCTGTGGAAAACTACCGCGCTCCCCGCTGACAAGGGAGCCTGCCACATGGCCAAGAATCCGATGCTCAAGTTCGTGACGGACGCGCAATCCTATCCGGAGAAGCGCGCGGCGGACGAACGCACCCAGGATTTCGCGGAAATCGCGGCCAATTTCGCCGAGGAGAAGGCGCGCGAGCAGGCCGCGCGCTGCTCGCAATGCGGCGTGCCCTATTGCTCGGTGCACTGCCCGGTCCACAACCACATTCCCGACTGGCTCAAGCTCACCGCCGAGGGCCGGCTGCGCGAGGCCTATGAGCTGAGCAACATGACTTCCACCATGCCGGAGATCTGCGGCCGCATCTGCCCGCAGGACCGTCTGTGCGAGGGCAATTGCGTGATCGAGACGGCCGGCCACGGCGCCGTCACCATCGGCGCGGTCGAGAAGTATATCACCGACACCGCGTGGGAGCAGGGCTGGGTCGAGCCGGTGCAGGTCGGCGCGGCAACGGGGCTTTCCGTGGGCGTCATCGGTGCCGGGCCGGCGGGCCTCACCGCCGCCGAATATCTCCGCCGCGAGGGGCACGAGGTGCATGTCTACGACCGCTACGACCGCGCCGGCGGCCTGCTCGTCTACGGTATCCCCGGCTTCAAGCTGGAGAAGGAGGTGGTCGGCCGCCGGGTCGAGCGGCTGGTGCAGGCGGGCATCCACTTCCATCTGGGCTTCGAGGTCGGCCGGGACGCCACCTTCGCCGAGCTACGCGAGCGGCATACGGCGGTGCTGATCGCGACCGGCGTCTACAAGGCGCGCGACATCAAGATGCCGGGCGTCGGCGCGCCGGGCATCGTCAAGGCGCTCGATTATCTTACCGCCTCCAACCGCGCCGGCTATGGCGACGCCGTGCCCGAGCATGAGGACGGCTCGCTGCTCGCCACCGGCAAGGACGTGATCGTGATCGGCGGTGGCGATACCGCCATGGACTGCGTGCGCACCGCGCTCCGTCAGGGCGCGAAGAGCATCCGCTGCCTCTATCGGCGCGACCGCGACAACATGCCGGGCTCGCCGCGCGAGGTGCAGAATGCCGAGGATGAGGGCGTCGAGTTCGTCTGGCTCTCCGGCCCCATCGCCTGTGAGGGGACGGAGCACGTCACCGGCGTCATCTACAACCGCATGCGCCTCGGCCAGCCGGACGCGTCGGGCCGCCGCGCCCCCGAGCCGGAGCCGGACAGCGAGACCCACGCCCCGGCCGATCTCGTCATCAAGGCGCTCGGCTTCGATGCCGAAGACCTGCCGGCGATGTTCAGGGAGCCGTCGCTCGCCGTCACCCGCTGGGGCACGCTGCGCGTCGACCACCGCACGATGATGACCAGCATCGACGGCGTGTTCGCCGCCGGCGATATCGTGCGCGGCGCCAGCCTTGTCGTCTGGGCGATCCGTGACGGCACCGACGTGGCCGGGCACATGCAGGCTTACCTCAAGACCAAGGTAGCCAGGAAGGAAGGCGTGACAGCATGAGACGCCACTTCACCTTCGCTCTGGCTCTGCTGACCGCGGTGGGCATGACGCCCGCCGTTGCCGCCGACCCGCCCGCGAACGCGCCAGCCGCCGCGCAACTCGATCCCGTCGCCGTGGAAAAAGGACGGCAACTCATCGAGATCGTACTGCCATCCGAGCAGCGGGAAACCATCTTCGCCAACGCCGTCAACTCGCTCATGGGCAATATGTTGAGCGGGGTGATGGAAGGCGATCCGAGCCTGCAAGCCGCCCTGGACAGCAAGCCGCAGGTCAAGGCTGCATTTGCGGAGTTCGTCGACAGGCAGCGCCAGCTCGCCCTGACGGACGTCAAGGAAACGACCCCTGAATTGATGACGGCATTTGCCAACGCTTATGCCCGCTTGTTCACGGCGGCGGAGATCGACGAGATCGCTGCGTTTCTGCGCACTCCGGTGGGTGCCAAATATGCCCGGCAGTCCAACCAGATCCTCGGCGATCCGGATTTCGCGGCCTGGCAGCGGCACGTAACCACGCGCGCGCAGGCACGGCAGAAGCAAGAACTCGCACAATTTCTTGAGAAGATTTTGCCGCTGATGACAGCGGAGGGAGCAGAGCACCATGGTTCCTGAGTCAGAGCGCCTCCGCATCGCCCGTGAGGGCATGTATCGGCCAGAGTTCGAGAGCGATGCCTGCGGCGTCGGCCTTGTTGCCGCGACGGACGGCAAGCCCTCGCGCCGGGTCGTCACCAGCGCCATCGACGCGCTCAAGGCGGTGTGGCACCGCGGCGCCGTGGACGCGGACGGCAAGACCGGCGACGGCGCCGGTGTCCATGTCGACCTGCCGGTGCGCTTCTTCGACGACGCCATCTCTGCCTCCGGCCACAAGCCGCTGCCCAACCGGCTCGCCGTGGGCATGATCTTCCTGCCGCGCATCGACCTCAGCGCGCAGGAGAGCTGCCGCACAATCGTCGAGACCGAGATCATCGGGGCCGGCTACAAGATCTACGGATGGCGGCAGGTGCCGGTCGATGTCTCAGTGATCGGCGACAAGGCGCAACGCACCCGCCCGGAAGTGGAGCAGATCCTCATCGCCGGGCCGTTGCCCGAGGAGCAGGACGCCGCCGAGTTCGAGCGCGCGCTCTATCTTGTGCGCCGCCGCATCGAGAAGAAGGTGGTCGCCGCACAGATCAACGATTTCTACATCTGCTCGCTCTCCTGCCGGTCGATCGTCTACAAGGGTCTGTTTCTCGCGGAGAGCCTCTCCGTCTTCTACCCGGACCTGACCGACGAGCGGTTCGAGAGCCGTGTCGCCATCTTCCACCAGCGCTACTCGACCAACACCTTCCCGCAATGGTGGCTGGCCCAGCCGTTCCGCGCGCTCGCCCACAATGGCGAGATCAACACGATCCGCGGCAACCAGAACTGGATGAGGAGCCACGAGATCAAGATGGCGGCGCTGGCCTTCGGCGAGCAGAGCGGCGACATCAAGCCGGTCATCCCCGCCGGCGCATCGGACACCGCCGCGCTCGATGCGGTGTTCGAGACCTTGTGCCGCGCGGGCCGCGACGCACCGACCGCCAAGCTGATGCTGGTGCCCGAGGCATGGCGCGAGGACGATCCGGACCTGCCCGAGACGCATCGCAATATGTATGAATATCTCGCCTCGGTCATGGAGCCGTGGGACGGCCCCGCCGCGCTCGCCATGACAGACGGCCGCTGGGCGGTGGCGGGCATGGACCGCAACGCGCTGCGCCCGCTGCGCTACACCCTCACCACCGACAATCTGCTGATCGTCGGCTCCGAGACCGGCATGGTCGTGGTGCCGGAGACGACGGTGATGAAGAAGGGCCGGCTCGGGCCGGGCCAGATGATCGCGGTGGACCTGGACGCCGGCAAGGTGTTCGACGACCGCGCCGTCAAGGACCGGATCGCGCAGGACCGCCCCTATGGCGATTATGTGAAGGGCTTCCTCACCGCCGACGACCTGCCGCCCGCCTCCGAGGGGTTCCGCCCGCTGTGGGACCGCGCCGAACTGACCCGCCGGCAGGTCGCCGCCAACCTCACCATCGAGGATATGGAGGTCATCCTCGCGCCGATGATGGAGGACGGCAAGGAGGCGATCGGCTCGATGGGCGACGACACGCCGCTCGCGGTCATCACCGACAAGCCGCGCACCATCAGCCATTTCTTCCGGCAGAATTTCAGCCAGGTCACGAACCCGCCGATCGACTCCCTGCGCGAGCGGCACGTGATGAGCCTCAAGACGCGCTTCTCCAACCTCGCCAACATCCTGGAGGAGCAATCCCAGAACAGCCATGTGCTGGTGCTGGATTCGCCGGTGCTGCTCTGCGAGGATTGGGCGCGGCTCAAGGCCGCCTTCGGCAAGGCGGTGGCGGAGATCGACTGCACCTTCCCGGCGGACGCCTCGTCGGATTCGCTGCACGCCGCCATCGGCCGTATTCGCGACGAGGCGGAGATCGCCGTGCGCGCCGGCCAGACCGAGCTGTTCCTCTCGGATGAGAATGTCGGGCCGGACCGGGTCGGCATCGCCATGGTGCTCGCGGCAGCGGCCGTGCATACCCATCTCGTCCGCCGGGGCCTGCGCTCTTATTCGTCGATCAACGTGCGCACCGCCGAGTGCCTCGATCCCCATTATTTCGCCGTGCTGATCGGCGTGGGCGCCACCACGGTGAACGCCTATCTGGCCGAGGCCTGCATCGTCGACCGCCACGCGCGCGGCCTCGCCGGCGACCTCAGCTTGACCAACTGCCTGGAGAATTACCGCCACGCGATCAACGAAGGCTTGCTCAAGATCATGAGCAAGATGGGCATCGCGGTCATCTCCAGCTATCGCGGCGGCTATAATTTCGAGGCGGTCGGCCTCTCGCGCGCGATGGTGAACGATCTGTTCCCCGGCATGCCCTCCAAGATTTCGGGCGAGGGCTATGCCTCGCTCCAGCTCAACGCGCTGGACCGGCACCGGAGCGCCTATGACAAGGCGGTCGTCACCCTGCCGATCGGCGGCTTCTACAAGCAGCGCGCGGGCGGCGACGCCCATGCCTACACCGCGCAACTCATCCACCTGCTGCAAACCGCCGTCTCGACCGACAGCTACTCGACCTACCTGCAATTCTCGCGCGGTACGCAGGAGTTGCCGGCCGTCTATCTGCGCGACCTGCTGGAGCTGGTCTATCCCGATCAGGCGGTGCCGATCGACGAGGTCGAGGCGATCACCGAGATCCGCAAGCGTTTCGTCACGCCCGGCATGTCGCTGGGCGCGCTCTCGCCGGAAGCGCACGAGACGCTAGCCATCGCCATGAACCGCATCGGCGCCAAGGCCGTTTCCGGCGAGGGCGGCGAGGATCCCGAGCGGTTCAAGCCGCGCGAGAACGGCGACAACGCCAATTCGAGCATCAAGCAGATCGCCTCGGGCCGCTTCGGCGTCACCGCCGAATATCTCGGCGCGTGCGAGGAGATCGAGATCAAGGTCGCGCAGGGCGCCAAGCCCGGCGAGGGCGGCCAGCTCCCCGGCTTCAAGGTGACGGAGATGATCGCCAAGCTGCGGCACGCAACGCCGGGCGTCACGCTCATCTCGCCGCCGCCGCATCACGACATCTACTCGATCGAGGATCTCGCCCAGCTCATCTACGATCTGAAGCAGATCAATCCGCGCGCCCGCGTCTGCGTCAAGCTGGTCAGCCAGTCCGGCATCGGCACCGTGGCGGCCGGCGTGGCCAAGGCGCATGCGGACGTCATCCTCGTGGCCGGCAATGTCGGCGGCACCGGCGCCTCGCCGCTCACCAGCATCAAGTTCGCCGGCCTGCCGTGGGAAATGGGCCTTTCCGAAGCCAATCAGGTGCTGACACTGAACGGCCTGCGCCACCGCGTGAAGCTGCGCACGGACGGCGGCCTCAAGACCGGGCGGGATGTCGTCATCGCCGCGATCCTTGGCGCGGAGGAGTTCGGCATCGGCACGCTGAGCCTCGTCGCCATGGGCTGCATCATGGTGCGCCAGTGCCATTCGAACACCTGCCCCGTCGGCGTGTGCGTGCAGGACGAGCGGCTGCGCGCCCGCTTCACCGGCACGCCGGAGAAGGTCATCAACCTCATGACCTTCATCGCCGAGGAGGTGCGTGAGATCCTCGCACGGCTCGGTTGCCGCAGCCTCGACGAGGTGATCGGCCGCACCGAACTCCTCAAGCAGGTCAGCCGCGGCGCCGAGCATCTCGACGATCTCGACCTGAACCCCATCCTCGCCAAGGTGGACGCGGACGATTCCGAGCGCCGCTTCAACCTGCCGACCCCGCGCAACGAAGTGCCCGACAGTCTCGACGCGCAGATGATCGCGGACGCGAAGGCCGTGTTCGAGCGCGGCGAGAAGATGCAGCTCACCTATACGGTGCGCAACACACACCGCGCCGTGGGCACGCGCTTCTCGGCGATGGTGACGCAGAAGTTCGGCATGGCCACGCTGGCGGACGGGCACGTCCATGTCCGCCTGCGTGGCTCGGCCGGCCAGTCGCTCGGCGCGTTCCTCTGCAAGGGGCTCACGCTCGAAGTGTTCGGCGATGCCAACGACTATGTCGGCAAGGGGCTCTCCGGCGGCATCATCGCGGTGCGGCCGATGGTCTCCAGCCCGCTCGCCAGTCAGGACAACACCATCATCGGCAATACCGTGCTCTACGGCGCGACCGCCGGCAAGCTGTTCGCCGCCGGGCAGGCGGGCGAGCGGTTCGGCGTGCGCAACTCCGGCGCGCAGGTGGTGGTGGAAGGCTGCGGCGCCAACGGCCTTGAATATATGACCGGCGGCGTGGCGGTGGTGCTGGGCACGCCGGGCGCCAATTTCGGTGCCGGCATGACCGGCGGCATGGCCTTCGTCTATGACGAGGCCGGGCTGTTCCCGAGCCGCGCCAACCCGGAGAGCATCGTCTGGCAGCGCCTCGCCAGCGCCCATTGGGAGGAGGTGCTCCGCGCACTGATCGAGGAGCATGTCGCCCGCACGGACAGCGGTTGGGCCACCGCGATCCTCCACGGCTGGGACCGCAGCCGCGCGCATTTCTGGCAGGTCTGCCCCAAGGAAATGCTCACCCGCCTCGCCCACCCGCTCTCCGACGAGGCGCTGGAAGACGTGGCGGCGGAGTAAGCAATTGGCACCGGCCGGGCCTGCGTACGGGTCCGGCCGGTGCGAGAGACGCCGGGAGTATCATGATGGTGCGTGCGCTATAACCGACCGAGCACAAGGGCCAACGGTCCCGGTCGAACCCATCCAGCGGTTCGTTTCAATGTGGCTCGCTTGGCAGAGTCTCGCTTTATGCGGCCTGTTTTAAAACCGCCCCCACCGTTCACCTTGAGCTGGTCGAAGGGCCAATTTTTCCTTTAATCAATCTTACTGAATACGAACGACCCTTCGACAAGGCGCGCCTGCTGCTGCAGACATCTATAGACAGAGCACCCCCGTTCGTGTCGAGTGAAGTCGAGGCACGTCAGCACTTGGCCAGCCTCTCGCTCTCCACCCGCACCGCCTCACCGCACAGGCGGCAACACATCCGGCGCCCCGGATGACGACGGCGACGCAGACCCCGCCGCCGTCCCCACGATCGGCAGCGTAATAGCCGGCACCTGCACGCGAGGCGCCGCAGCCGGCGCGGGCGCAACGGGCGAGACCAACGCCGCCTGTTCCGGCTGGTAAGGCGGCAGCGGCTCGACATCGGCAAACGCGCCGTCATCCAGCGCCACCTCATTGTGCAGCTTGGCGTCGCAACCCTCGCAACTATAGGAAGCAGGACCGGACCGCGCCGCAAACGACGCATCCGCCGCTGCCGGATCGGCCGGCGTCACCAGATCGCTTGCCAGCCCCCCCGCCAGCCCCATCGCCTCCTCCATACCCGGCAGGCGGCTCCCGCCCGGCCCGGCGACGAAATCGCCGAGCGCAACGCCCGCCCCCGCGCCGCACAGGATAACGGCACCAACCACGATCAGGCGACGAGCGATCGGCTGCATCCCCGCTATGTAGCAGATTTTGCGCGCAAAGGCATCCGCTCCCATGGCGCCACCGCCCCGCCCGGCCGCAGATCCGGCACGAGAAGGGGCTTTGCGCCGCGCACGTCCCGGCCTATGCGCAAAGCCATGTGGCTGCTCCATCAATTCCCGCTCTGCCCCTTCTCCCGCAAAGTCCGGTTTCTGATGGCGGAGAAGGGTATCACCTACGAGCTGGTCCGCGAATCGCCCTGGGAAGCGCGCGACGAATTTCTCGATCTCAATCCGGCCGGGATGACGCCGGTGCTGGTCGCCGATGATGGCAGCGCGACGCTGGCGGACAGTCAGGCGATCTGCGAATATTTCGAAGAAACGGTCGAGCAGTTCCCGCTCATCGCCGGCTCCGCCCTCGCCCGCGCCGAAGTGCGCCGGCTGGTCGCCTGGCTCGATCAGGTGCTTTACCGCGACGTGGTGGCGCCGCTGCTCAACGAGCGGATGCTCAAGCGCATCGTCGCGCGCGCCTCACCCGACGCCGGCGCGCTGCGCGAGGCGATGCGGCGGGCCAATACCCATATGGATTATATGGATTATCTGCTCGATCACCGGAGCTGGCTGGCCGGCGGCACGATGAGCCTCGCGGATATCACGGCAGCCGCGCAACTCTCCGTCGCGGACTATCTCGGCGGCATCGACTGGGAGGGGCACAAGCCGACCAGACGCTGGTATGCCGGCATCAAGTCCCGCCCCTCCTTCCGCCCGCTGCTCGCCGAGCGCATGGAGATCGTGACGCCCCCCAAATATTACGACCAGCCGGATTTCTAGGCCAGCTCGCCGTTCCGTTCTGGCGCCTGAAAATAGCGGATTTGCGCGCTTCCGGTGCTCAGCAGCCCATGGCCCGCTGTGCTCGGGGTCACGGAAATCCAGCATTTGCAGGCCGTCAGGGATGAAGGCAGACAGCGCCTAAAGTGCGTCCGTGCTCCTGCGCAGGCAGGAGCCCAAGGCGCATGGGCGATTCCTTCACGTCATGGGCTCCTGCCTGCGCAGGAGAACGCCATGGTTCAACCTGAAGCAGCCGGGCTCCGAGCGGCGTTTCCCATTCCTTCCCGAGCTTGCTCGGGGGAGGAAACCGGCAAATCCGGTGAAGAGGATTTCAGCATTACGCCGCCGCCTCTCCAATATTCTGCGGACAGCCCTCCCCAGGACAAGCTTGGGAAGGATTTTTCCATTTGCGAACGAAGAGGGCCTCACGATCCCGCGGCTCTCACCCGGCCGCGAGCCACCCCACGCCGGTCTCACTCGCTGTCGCGCGCGATATACACCCGGTTGCGGCCATGTTCCTTGGCCAGATAGAGCGCCCGGTCGGCAGCCTTGAGCGCCTCGCGCGGTTCGGCATAAGCGAACACGTCCGCCACCCCGCCCGAGAACGTCACCTGCTGCATCCGCTCGCCGGTCTTGCGGTCGACCAGGTTCCGTTCCGCCATGTCGGCGCGGGCATCGTCGACGACGCGCGCCGCCTCGGCCACCGTCATGCCGCGGAACAGCATCACGAATTCCTCGCCGCCGTGCCGTGCGACATGGCATTTGTCGCCGGAAATGCGCGCGAGCAGACCCGCAACGAACTTGAGCACCCGGTCGCCGGCATCGTGGCCGTGTGAATCGTTGATGACCTTGAAATGGTCGATATCGCAGAAGGCGACGCTGAGCGGCTCGACATTGCTCTGCGCCAGCTTGCGCTCCTCGCGCAGCGTGGCTTCGAAGGAGCGGCGGTTGGGCAGGCCGGTCAGATGATCCTGCTCGGCGGCACGGCGGGCACTTTCCAGATTCTTCTGGAGCAGCCGCGTCTGCCGCTGGCCCTCGCGCATGCGCTGCTCGACCTCGCGGGTCTTTTCGATCATCGAGCGGGTGAGTGTGATGAGGCTGCCGAGCGCGTCGCCGCTGGCGCCCTCCTTGCCGAGCTGCGCCGCCTGCTTCTGCAACGCGGCGCCGAAATCCTTGGCGGAATTGCTGGACTGGTCGGCGATACCGGTGAGCTGATTGAGGTTGGCTTCCACCTGATTCAGCATCGCGTTGAGCGCATCGGGCGTCAGTTCGTCGGAGCGCTGCCTGGCGATGATCTGCTCGGCCAGGCCGTTGCTGAGCCGGCCCTTGTCGGCGAGGATGGCGCGCACCGCCTTCTCGAGCGCCAGATCGTTGCCGGTGATGTAATCGAGCGCGAGGCCGAAATTGAGCGGCGTCAGGTCCAGATCATGCGCGAAGAGAAAGCGGCCGACATCCTCGTAAAGCGCCCGGCGCCGCTCCACCTCGCGGCTGGCGCGCCCGCCGTCCGTCTCACGCTCGGTGGAGGGCAGATCCTCCTCGATACCCGGCGGCCCTTCGGCCAGCCCCAGGATCCGGCCGAGCTTGACCAGCCTGCCGCCCAAACCTTCCGATGCCACTTCCGCGGACATGCCTGTCTCCTCCAATCCCGACCTTCTACACGGCCGTGGTAAACAAAGATTTGAGCAATCCGCATTTCGCTCCGTTTCGGCCCGGTTTCCGCCGACAAAGAAGCAAAAACCCCGTCCGATGACACAAAACGGGCGACCCGACGCCCAATGCAGGCAGGTCCCACATAATAAGAGCGCCGGAGGCCACCCCATAATCGCAACCGCCGTGCTCCTGCGAAAGCAGGAGCCCAGGGCGATCGAGCACATCTGCTGCCGCCCGCTCGCCAGCGGCAAACTCCGGCCAGCGAAACGCACAACGTCACATCCACCACCGGGCAATCGGCGAACATGGCGACCCGCCTCCCCACGCCCGCCGCCTCCCCACTCTCCCTGCCACGCACACGCGCCGCGCACGCCCGCTTCGCTCATGGCCGGTTCAGTTTCGCCCGCTCATCCTGTTCGCTTCACCCGATGCGCTCCATCAGGCCGGCGACACGATGCGACAAGTTTCCATGTGACGGCCGCTATCTTCGGACCTAGATTGCCCTCATGACCATCACTCTGGCCGCCCGGCGGTTGATCGCAGCCACGCTGGCAACCGCGCTCCTCTCCCCGCTTCCCCTCGCCGCGCAGGCGCAGCCGGCCGCCCCCGCTCCCGCGCCAGCCCCCACCGTCGCGCCACCGGCGGTGCCGGCCGCCGCCGCGCCCAAGCGGCCGTGGCTCTACGAGAAGAGCGACGTGCCGATGGACATGGCGTGGCATTTCGGCGTGCTGGACAACGGCCTGCGCTACGCCATCCGCCGCAACGAGGTGCCGGCGGGGCAGGTCTCCATCCGCGTCCGCGTCGACGTCGGCTCGCTGATGGAGGAGCCGAAGGAAGCCGGCTTCGCCCATTTCATCGAGCATCTCTCCTTCCGCGGATCGCGCGAGGTGCCGGACGGGGAATCCAAGCGTATCTGGCAGCGGCTCGGCGCCAGCTTTGGCAGCGACAGCAATGCCCAGACGACGCCCACCGGCACCACCTATGCGCTCGACCTGCCGCGCGCGAGCGATGCCGGCATCGACGAGAGCCTCAAGATCCTCGCCGGCATGCTGGCCGAGCCCAACATCGTGCCGAGCGCGGTGGAGGCGGAGCGCGCCGTCGTCATGGCCGAGCGGCGCGAGGGGCTGAGCCCCACAGCGCGGCTGGAAGACGAGATACGCGGCTTCTATTTCGCCGGCCAGCGCCTCGCCAATCACAGCCCAATCGGCACCGAGGCGACGCTGACCGGCGCCACGCCCGCCGCCCTGCGTGCCTTCCACGATCGCTGGTATCGCCCGGATCGCACGGTGATCGCCATCTCCGGCGACATGGATCCGGCCGTGCTGGAGGCCAAGCTCAAGACGCATTTCGCGAGCTGGAAGGCAAGCGGACCGGCCACGCCCATCCCGGATTTCGGCAAGCCCGATCCCAGGGCGCCGGCCGCCAAGGTGGTGGTCGAGCCGAGCACGCCGTTCAGCGTCGGCCTCGCTTATCTGCGCCCATGGGTGTTCAACGAGGATACGGTGGCGTTCAACGAAGCGCGGCTCGCCGACCAGCTCGCGCTCGAACTCATCAACCGCCGGCTGGAGGACGCCGCGAGCCAGGGAGCCGATTTCCTCCAGGCGGGCGTGACGTTGGATAACAGCGCCCGCTCGGCCAACGCCACCTACGTCACGATCGTGCCCTTGGCCAATGCGTGGGAGAAGGCGCTGACCGAGGTGCGCGCCATCATCGAGGATGCGCGCCGCACGCCGCCCAGCCAGACGGATATCGACCGCGAATTCGCCAATATGGAGACCGCTTATTCCTCCTTCGCGGCCAGCGCGAGCATCGAATCGAGCGCGCGCCAGGCGGAGAATCTCGTCTCCGCCGTGGATATTCGCGAAACCGTGGTCTCGCCGCAGGTTCAGCTCGATATCTTTCGCTCCTCGCGGCGATTCATGACGCCGGAGAAGCTGCTCGCCTCCACCCAGCGCCTGTTCTCCGGCGATGCGGTGCGCGCGCTGCTCAGCCTGCGGGCGCCCCAGCCCAATGCGCTCGCGCGGCTCACCACCGCGCTGCGCACGCCGGTCAAGCCCGCCGCCAATGCACGCCTGAACGTGGCGGGCATCTCCATGGCCTCGCTCCCCGCGCTGCCGCCGCCGGGCCAGGTAACGGAGCGCCGCGCGCTCGGCGTGCTCGGCATCCAGACCGTCACCTTCGAGAACGGCGTCAAGCTGCTGCTGCTCGCCAACAAGGCCGAGCCGGGCAAGGTGCGCATCAACGTGCGCTTCGGCCATGGCCGGCAAAGCTTCCCGGCCAGGCAGGACGACGCGCTGTGGGCCGCCCCGTTCGCGCTGATGGCGAGCGGCGTCGGCGATCTCGGCCAGCGCGAGTTGACCGAGCTGATGAACGGCCGCCGCCTCTCGCTCAACTTCCGCATCGACGACGACGCCTTCACCCTCTCGGCGGTGAGCGGGCCGGAGGATTTCGCCGACCAGCTCCGCCTGTTCGCCGCCAAGCTGGCCTTTCCGCGTTGGGACGAGGCGCCGCTCAAGCGCACCATCGCGGCGCTGGAGGCGAGCTACGATCCGGTCGCCAGCTCCGCCTCCGAGGCGCTGGACCGCAATCTCGACTGGCTGCTGCACGATCGCGACGGCCGCTTCGCCCCCGCCACCCCAACGGACCGCGACGCGCTGACGCTGGAGCACTTCAAGGCGCTGTGGGCGCCGCAACTCGCCGCCGGCCCCATCGAGGTGCAGATTTTCGGCGATCTCGACGCAGAGGCCGCCGTGGACGCGGTTGCCGCCACCTTCGGCGCGCTGCCGCCGCGCAAGGACGTGCCGCCCGCACCCGAGAATATCCCGCTCCGTTTCCCGGCCTCCGTCTCCTCGCCCATCCTCCTGCCGCACAGCGGACCTGCCGAGCAGGCGGCGGCGGTGATCGCCTGGCCGACCGGCGGCGGCCTCGCCCGCGTGCAGGAGAGCCGCCGGCTTGAGATGCTCGCGCGCATCATCAGCGACCGGCTGTTCGAGAAGCTGCGCTCCATCGACGGCGCGGCCTACACGCCGTCCGCGTCGAGTATCTGGCCGGACACGTCGGAGAGCGGCGGCTATCTGGTGGTGCAGACCCAGCTCAAGCCGGATCGCATCCCGTATTTCTTCAAGCTCATCAACGAGATCGCCGCCGATCTTGCCGCCAATCCCGTCTCGCAGGACGAGCTGGACCGGCAGATCGAGCCGGTCCGCCAGCTCCTCAACCGCGCCGGCACCAGCAATGCCTTCTGGATGAGCCAGCTTGAGGGCTACACCACCGAGCCGCGCCGGCTGGCGGCGACCGCCACGCTGGCGCGCGATCTGCTGGAGGTGACGCCCGCCCAGCTTCAGGCGCTCGCGGCGCGCTATCTGGTGCCGCAGACGAGCTGGTCCGCCATCGTCCTGCCGCGTGGCATGCCGGTGCCGCTGGTCCGGGCGGACGGCACCACGCCCGACGCCGTCGCAACCGCCGGCAGGGACAAGCCGGCTGCCGTCGCGACGGCGGGAACGGATATGCCGGTTCCCGCCGCATCGGGGGCAAACGGTAGCAATGCACTCATTTCACATTGAGCCCTTGCGTCCGGCGGGCCGACCGACCAAATGGGACTCGGCGAGGACGCCCGAGAACAACGCCACGGGCTCCTCCTGAAAGCGAGAAAGCCCATGTTCATCGAAACCGAGCCGACCCCAAACCCCGCCACGCTCAAGTTCCTGCCCGGCCGCACCGTGATGGCCGCAGGCACACGCGACTTCGCCAATGCGGATGAAGCGGAGGCATCGCCGCTGGCGGAAGCTTTGTTCGATCTGGGCGACGTGACCGGCGTGTTCTTCGGGCGCGATTTCATCTCCATCACCGCCGCGCCGGGCGTGGCGTGGGGCGATCTGCGCACCGATGTCATCTCCATCCTGCTGGATCATTTCGCGGCCGACATGCCGCTGTTCCACGCGCCCTCCGCGCACGACATCGCCGTGCCGGCCGATGCGGACGCGCAGAGCGGCCCCGTGCCCGGCGACGACCCGGCCGATGCGGAGATCATCACGCAGATCCGCGAGTTGATCGACACGCGGGTGCGCCCCGCCGTCGCCAATGACGGCGGCGACATCATCTATCGCGGTTTCGATCAAGGCGTCGTGTATCTGCACATGCAGGGTGCCTGCTCGGGCTGCCCCTCCTCGACCATCACGCTCAAGAAGGGTATCGAGCAGCTTCTCAAGCACTATGTGCCTGAGGTGACGGACGTTCGCGCGGTCTGAACGCGGCAAGACGGGGGAATGCCATGACGGGCAGGACGGGGCAGGCATGCGCATAAGCGAGCGCGTGCTCACCATCGACTGCGCGACGCCGGCTCTTTCGCTCGCTTTGTTCGAGAGCGCTTCAGGAGGTGCCTCCGGAGACGCGGTCTGCATCGCCGCCTCGCATCAGGAAATCGGCCGCGGCCACGCCGAGGCGCTGCTGCCCGCCATCGCCGCGCTGCCGGACGGCGGGCGGTGCGACCGCATCCTCGTCGATCTCGGGCCGGGCAGCTTCACCGGCGTGCGCGTCGGCCTCGCCTGTGCCACGGCGCTCGGCTTCGCCTGGGGCGTGCCGGTGCAGGGCTATGGCTGCCTTGATCTGGTCGCGGCCATGGCCCGCCAGCGCCTGGGCGCTAACGAGCCGTTCGCGGTGGTGATGGTCGGCGGCCATGGCGAGCTATTCTGGAGCCTCCCCACCTTCATGAACGCAGACGGTGCCGCTCCTGCCGAGGTCCGCTCGACCCCGGTCGCGCAGCTCGCGGCAACGCTCGATGTTCCCCGTATCGTCGGCTCGGGCGCGCGCGCGCTGGTCGAGGCGCGCGGCGGCCGGGGCGAGGCGATCCCCATGCTGCCGGATGCGCGCGCCGTGTTTCTGCTGCCGCCCACCCAGCGGAACCGTACGCCCCACCCGGATTATGGGCGCGGCGCCGATGCCAAACCGATGACCGCGCGACGGCGCAGCAGCCCGCCAGTGCCGGCAAGCTGATGGACGGGGCGCTGGCGATCAGCGTCTCCACGGAGGCGACCGAGCAGGCCGTCGCAGCCGCGATGAGCGTGATGATCCCGGCCTTTCCGCCCGAATATGGCGAGGCGTGGTCGGCCCAGCAGCTCTGCTCGATGATGCGCCTGCCCGGCGCGCAATTGATGATCGGCCGGCTCGACGGGCAACCGGTCGGCTTCGCGCTGTTGCGCTCCATCGCCGGCGAGGCGGAGTTGCTGCTACTCGCCGTCCACCCCGGCCATCGCGGCCTCGGCTACGGCAAGCGGCTGCTCGACCGCTGCATGACGGAGGCGGAGGCTGGCGGCGCGCAGGCGATGTTCCTGGAAGTGCGCCGGGGCAATCCCGCGCTGCGGCTTTATAACAAGGCTGGTTTTATCCAGTATAATGTTCGGCGTGATTATTATACGGGCAGCAATGGTCAGCGCACCGACGCTTTAAGTCTCAAGATCATTTTGGGACGAGATTGATTTCACCCCTGTTACGGTTCTTGCCCTGCGCCGGATAGGCGTTTAAAAGGTAAATATCGATCCGAAACAAGAATCGATCCGGGTTCGCGAACAAAACAACGACAGAAGGAATTGAACATGTCCGATACAAGCGCACGGGACGAAATCCTCGTGACACTGACTTCAGACATCGTGGCTGCGCACGTTTCGAATAATAGCGTCGCGGTTTCCGACCTGCCCCTGCTCATCAGCAATGTCTACGGTGCGCTTGCCGGCCTTCAGCAAGAAGCCGCGCCGGCTCAGCCCAAGCAGGAACCGGCTGTGTCCGTCCGCTCGTCAGTCAAGCCGGACTATATCGTCTGTCTTGAGGACGGGAAGAAGCTCAAGATGCTCAAGCGTCACCTGATGACCCATTATCAGATGACGCCGGACGACTATCGCGCCAAGTGGGGCCTGCCCGCCGACTATCCGATGGTCGCGCCCAACTATGCCGAGCAGCGCCGCAATCTGGCGAAGAAGATCGGCCTCGGCACCTCGCGCCGCCGCGCCGGCTAAGCACCCGCGCGCTCCGGCACCGCCGGGCCGCAAGGGATGGATGATCGCGCTTCCCGGTGCCGACCCCCATCGGCACGCCGCGCTTCGGAGCGCGAGCATCCGCCCTTCCGCCGCGCGCCCGGCCGAAAACGGCCGACTCCAAAATAGACCGGTTCCCATTTCTCCCTGCGCTTTCTCAGGGAGGGGATCCGTCTCAGGACGGATCGACATTCAGCTCTGGCGTCTTTCGCGCATCCGGTGCTCACGGACCTATCGTCTGCTACGCTATGGGTCGCGGAAGATCCATCATTTTGCCCTGCGGCCGTCACCGGCTCCGGCTCACCACTTTCTGATTGGCAATCCGGCCCAGCCGGTGGAGGGCGTCTGCGCTCCGTCCACCCCACGGCTCCGCTCCACCGCGATGTCTCCGCCTCATTCGCATCGGGTGGAGTCTCCACGATCCGCGCCAGCGCATCCGGCCAACATTGCGGGCCCACGATCGAATTCGGTAGCGTCCTCCTTCCGTCGCCGCTCCCGATGCGCTTTGGCACAGCCAGCCCCACGCCGTGCTCCCTCCACCCATTTTGCAGCTTTCCGTTTCGGTAATATAGGCTACATGTAAGGGCATGACCCGGACCATCGACATCGAGGCGCTCTGTGCCGAGCGCGGCCTGCGGATCACCGACCAGCGGCGCGTCATCGCGCGGGTGCTCTCCGAAAGCGAGGACCACCCGGACGTGGAGAAGCTGCACGAGCGCGCCTCCGCAATCGACCCCAATATCTCGATCGCGACGGTCTATCGCACCGTCCGCCTGTTCGAGGAGGCCGGCATTCTGGAGCGCCATGATTTCGGCGACGGCCGCGCCCGCTACGAGCCCGCGCCCGAGGCCCATCACGACCATCTCATCGATGTCGAGACCGGCCGCGTCGTCGAGTTCGTCGATCCGGAGGTGGAGCAGCTCCAGCGCCAGATCGCCGAGCGGCTGGGCTACCGCCTCGTCGACCACCGCATGGAGCTTTACGGGGTCGCGCTCGACCGCAAGGACTGAATGGCGCATCTGCGTCTGCTCTGGCGGCTCGCGCTGCTGCTCGGCCTGGTGCTGTGGCATGTGCCGCCGCACCTCGTCGCGCGGGCGCGCCGCCGCCCATCCCGCTGGCCTCGGCTGTTCCTGCGCCGCGCTGCTCATGCCGCCGGGTTCGACGTGGCGATCGCCGGCGCCGCGCCGCTGCCGCACGATGTGTTCTTCATCGCCAACCATCTGAGCTGGATCGACATATTGGCGCTTGGCGGCGGCACCGGCTGCGCCTTCATCGCAAAGGAGAGCGTGCGCACCGCCCCGGTCGTCGGCTGGCTGGCCGCGCAGAACAACACTATCTACGTCGCGCGCGAGCGGCGCGGCGCCGTCTCCGGCCAGATCGCCAGCGTGCGCATCGCCATGGCCGCACGCCAGCCGGTCGCGCTGTTCCCGGAGGGCACCACCGGCGACGGCACCGCGCTGCTGCCGTTCAAGTCCGCGCTATTCTCGGTGCTGCTCCCGCCGCCCCGCGCGATCCGCATCCAGCCGGTGGTGCTCGATTACGGGACGGCCCGCGCGCTGGTCGCCTGGCGCAACGGCGAATCCGGCCTCGCCAACGCCCGCCGCATCCTCGCCGCGCCGGGCCGCCGCCGCCTCGTCCTGCGCATGCTCGTTCCCTTCGACCCCGGCACCCACCCCGACCGCAAGACCCTCGCCGCCGAAGCGCGCCGCCGGATCGAGCGGGCGCTGGGCGGCCTGGAGGATTGAGGGCAAACACAGATCGGACCCCACGAACGCACCGGTCAGGCAAGACACCTCACCCGGTCGGATCGGCGCCCGGAAGCACGCTCAGAACTGGAGGCGTTCTCCACCCGCCAAATGCCGCCGCAAAGCCCCCTTTTCATGTCGAGCATAATCAAGACGCATCAAACCGCGGCCTTCGCCTGTCTCGATCACCCGCAAAAGCAGCCAGAGCCCTGCGTCCACGCCCTCACCGCCGCTCGCCATTCTGCTGCGCCTTGAGCCGCCGCGCCATGCGCTCGTGCTTGATCGCCGCCTCGCGCAGCCGGCGCGCGACGTCGGGGTCGTCGGTCGCGTCGGCCTTCAGGCGCGCGACGCGGGCGAGTTGCAGATAGTAGATGTCGTCGCGCGGATCCTGCATGGCCGGCTACTCTAGCATGAGTCCCACCCGTCTCGCCAATCCCGCTTTGGGACATTGCGGCAAACGGAGACGCGCCCAGCCTCACCCCCACGTCGGCCGCCCATCCCGGAAAATCCCTGCGCACCCACCGCCCGCTTTCCTGCCCGCGCCATCGGAGCTATAGGCGCCGCCATGAGCCAGCCGCCCGCCAAAGCCCCCAGGACCGCCCCACAGACCTTTCACGTCAAGTCGTTCGGCTGCCAGATGAACGTCTATGACGGCGAGCGCATGGCGGAGATGCTGAGCGCGCGCGGCCTCACCCCCGCCGCCGAGGGGCTGGATGCCGACCTCGTCGTGCTCAACACCTGCCACATTCGCGAGCGCGCGGTCGACAAGGTCTATTCGGATATCGGCCGGCTGCGCCGCGAGGACGGCACACGCCCGATGATCGCCGTCGCCGGCTGCGTCGCGCAGGCGGAGGGCGCGGAGATCAGCCGCCGCGCCAGCAGCGTGGACATCGTCGTCGGCCCGCAGGCCTATCACCGCCTGCCCGGCCTGATCGACGATGCGCTCGCCGGCCGGGACGCTGTCGATACCGACATGCCGGTCCACTCCAAGTTCGATGCGCTGCCCGGCCGCGCCCGCCGCGCCAGCCCCAGCGCCTTCCTCACCGTGCAGGAGGGCTGCGACAAATTCTGCACTTACTGCGTGGTGCCCTACACACGCGGCGCGGAGGTCAGCCGGCCATGGGCGGCGATCCTCGACGAAGCCCGCGCCCTCGTCGACGCCGGCGCGCGCGAGATCACCCTGCTCGGCCAGAATGTGAACGCCTGGACCGGCGAGGACGAGGCCGGCCGCCCGCAAGGCTTCGACGGCCTGATCCGCGCACTCGATCGGCTCCCCGACCTCGCCCGCATCCGCTACACCACCAGCCACCCCAACGACATGACGCAGGGGCTGATCGACGCCCATGCCGAAGTGGCGAGCCTCATGCCCTTCCTGCATCTGCCCGTGCAGTCAGGCAGCGACCGGGTGCTGAAAGCAATGAACCGCAGCCACAGCCGCGAGTCTTACCTGCGCATCGTCGAGCGGGTGCGCGCCGCCCGGCCGGACATCGCGCTCTCGGGCGACTTCATCGTCGGCTTCCCCGGCGAGACCGAGGCGGAGTTCGAGGAGACGCTCGCCCTCGTCCGCGCCACCCGCTACGCGCAAGCCTACAGCTTCAAATATTCCGCCCGCCCCGGCACCCCGGCGGCGGACATGCCCGGCCAGATCGCGCCCGAGGTGATGGACGAGCGCCTCCAGCGCCTGCAAGCCGCAATCAATGCGGACCAGCATGCGTTCAACGAAGCCACGGTCGGCAAGCGCATGCAGATCCTGCTCGAACGGCGCGGCCGCCACCCCGGCCAGCTCATCGGCAAATCGCCCTGGCTGCAATCCGTCCACATCGAGACGCCAGACGCCCGCATCGGCGACATGGTGGAGGTGGATATCGTCAGCGCCGGCCCCAACAGCCTCGCTGGCGTGGTCGCGGCGGCGCGCGCGGCCTGATTCCGCGCCTGCCGCGCTGACACCGCACACGATCGCCCCGCTCCGAATGCCGGCTCACCGCACGCAGCCCTTCCGGCTCGCGTCGGGCACAGTCAAGATATGCCCGTTCGCGACGAGCGGACGCTAATGACTCGTCTGCCCGCCCTCCTCGCACGCGTCCGCAGGGCTTACGCAGCGGCTGGCGTCAATCCTGCCAGCCTTCGGGAACTCCCTTGGGGCCCATGATCTGGCGCTTCGCGATAAGCCAGCGGCCATTGCGCTTCACCAGATGGTCGAATTCGCGCCCCTGCACCAGCAGCCTGGGCGCCTCCCCCTCCTTCTCGGTCGTCGTCTCCGTGAACACGAGCCGCGCGGTGGCGGTGTCCCCGCGCACTGTCACCAGCATGTTGCTAATCAGGATATTGAGCGCGAAGGCTTTGCGTTGCGGTGCATCGGCGGGCACGGCGGCATAAGCGCCCTTGATGGCCTCAATCCCCTTATAGCTGCGTGGCCCGAGGATCATTTCGCCATCTTCGGCATAATAATCGCCGAGGCTGCTTTCGATGTTGCCGCCAAAATTATTATAATAACGCGTAAGCAGATCCTGGATGGCAGCCCGGTCGGCGAGTTCCTGTTGCGTGAGCGGAGCGCCTTGCGCGGGCGCCCCAGTCGCGGGCGCAAGCGCCAGGATCACCGCAGCCGTCAGTCCAGGCATCCATTTTTGCCCCCACATCTTCTCTCTCCTCGTTTTTGTGGGGCCCAGCTAAAGCCGCCCCCCGCTGCACCGTTACACGATGCTTCGTAATCAGCCGTGGCCATGCCTGCCCATATCGCGCCTCCATCCGAAGCGACAGCCCGCTCCGGCGCCACCGGTTGCAACCCACACATCTAGGCCGATACTCTCCCCCCAAGCGAATCGCGAGGGGAGGAAGCGAATGAGCACGCATCGAAGCATCCTGAGATGGGCCCTGCCGGCATTTCTGTCGGCGCTGACACTCACGGTCGCCCCACCCACCGTCCTCGCCCGGCAGCCGGCCAGCCCCCCAGCGCAAACGCAGGCGAAAACCCCTCCCCCCAAGCTCGGCGCCACCACGGACTACGCCCCGCCCCATACGCCCTGGGGCGATCCGGACCTGCGCGGCACCTGGCCGCTCGAAGTGGGGCAGACGCCGATGCAGCGGCCCGAGCAGTTCGGCAATCAGGTCTTCCTCACCGATGAGCAGTACGCCGCCGCCCTCAAGCGCGCGGCCGATTTCGCCGGCGGGGCGGACAAGGAGGACCGCGCCAACAAGCTCGGCACCGGCAACTGGTTCGAGCGGGGCAATGTGCTCCGCCAGACGTCGCTCATCACGCAGCCCGCCAACGGCCGCATTCCGCCAATGACCGATCTCGGCAAGCGCCGCGCCGCCGCGATGAAAAGCAGTTGGTCGGAAAAGGTGTTCGACAGCCTCGCCGATTTCAACTCGCTGGACCGCTGCATCACGCGCGGCCTGCCCGCCTCGATGATCCCCTTCCCCTATAATAACGGCCTGCGCATCTTTCAGGCGCCCGGCTATGTCGTCATCAACCTGGAGATGATCCACGAAACGCGGATCATCCCGCTCGCCGGCCAGCCCCGCACGCGCGGCAGCATGGAGACATGGCTCGGCGCCTCGCGCGGCCATTTCGAGGGCAACACGCTGGTCATCGAGACGGCCAGCTTCAACGGTGAATCCCCCATGGTCATCGTCGGCCCGAGCAACCAGCCGATCCCGACCAGCAAGGCCATGCGCATCGTCGAGCATCTGACACCGACCGGGCCGGACACCATCTATTACGAAGCCTGGGTGACGGACCCGGAGAACCTCACCGCCCCGTGGAAGATGGAATTCCCATGGACGCGCGACGAGAGCTATCAGCCGTTCGAATATGCCTGTCATGAGGGCAACACGCTGATCGGCGCGTACATCAAGGCCACCAGCCCCCGCTACGCCGCCTTGCGCAAGGCTCAGGGCGGCGAGTGATCCGGTTGGTTTGAGGGACGCACGGGCGGACGATCAGGCCAGGTCGCGTGCCCCCAAGCGGCCCGCAAACGGGCGCCCCTTAAATATTCCTCCACGAGAGAGCGCATCCGCCTCAGCGAAACGCACGGTGCTCCTATGCGGGTAAGAGCCAAAGCGCACGAGCGCTTCCTTCGACGCGAAGGCATGCGTCTGCCTCAGCCAAACCACGCCGTGCTCCTGCGCAGGCAGGAGCCCATGGCGCACGAGCGCTTCCCACGACGCGAGAGCATGCGCCTGCCTCAGCCAAACCGCGCCGTGCTCCTGCGCAGGCAGGAGCCCAGGGCGCACGAGCGCTTCCTTCCTGCCAAAGGGCTCCTGCCTGCGCAGGGCCCCCGATCCCGCCGCGCATGGACGAACGCCAGCAGCAGCCATTCTCAACACCGTTTCAGGCCATCGTGCGGCCGCCGCTCACGCCCCCGGCCTCGGCGCCGGCGCCGGAGCCCCGCTCATGAACAGCGCCTGCACCTGGATCTTGCCGTCGCGCACGATGAATTCCTCGGTGGTTTTCATCGGCCCCATTTCCCAGGTCATGAAGCCGACATCGCCCTCTTCCCAGACGCGCGTGACCTTCATCTCCGGGCGCGGGGCCGCCGGGGCGGCGCCGGCCGGGGCAGCAGCCGCGCCCTCGGGCTTCTTGGGGAACATGCGCTCGAACAGCTTGCGGATCTCCGCCTTGCCCTGCACCGCGCGACCTGCCTGAAGCACCACGGCATCGTCCGCATAGTCCGCCATGATCTTGTCGATATCGCCGCCCGCGCCGGTGTGGCGGTTGACGATCTCGGTGGGTGTCAGCGCGGCCGCCTGCGCCGCGCCGGCGAGCAGCAGCGCCCCCATGGCGCCCGCGACATATCTCAGCATCCCCGTCTCCATTGGTTGTTCGACTCAACCGTATCAGCAATGATCCTACAGCAGACAAAGTCAACCACTGCCTCCCGGTCTCCGGAAAAACCCCAAATCATTCTCTACAAGTTTCTACATCCCCGCCCCGCCGCGACTTCCCGCTTGTCCTGCCCGCGCCTCATCTGGCATGAGATGCGCGATGACAGCACACCCCGTCGCGCCGCGCCCCGCGGCTTCGCCCGATGCCTAAGCGTCATGGTCCGGCTGAGCCCGGCGACAAGGCCCGGCTGGAGCTGGTGTTCGACAAGCCCGATCTGCTCGGCGCCCTGTTCGGCGAATATGACCAGAATCTAGTGGCGATCGAGAACCGCCTCGGCGTCTATATCGCCGCGCGCGGTAACAAGCTGCAGATCGAAGGCAGCGCCGAGGCGGCGGCGCGCGCGCGCGACGTGCTCACCGGCCTCTACAACCGCATCTCCGTCGGCCAGCCAATCGACGCCGGCGCGGTGGAGGCGGTGATCGCCATGTCCGCCGAGCCGACGCTGGATGGCATCATCCGCCGCGACGTGTCCGAGCCGCCCACCGTGATGATCCGTACCCGCAAAAAGACGATCGTCCCGCGCTCCGCCAACCAGGGCGTCTATATGGAAGCGCTGACCCGCAACGAGCTGATCTTCGCGCTCGGCCCGGCCGGCACCGGCAAGACCTATCTTGCCGTCGCGCAGGCCGTCTCGCAGCTCATCACCGGCTCGGTGGACCGCCTCATCCTCTCGCGCCCGGCGGTGGAGGCGGGCGAGCGCCTCGGCTTCCTGCCCGGCGACATGAAGGAGAAGGTCGACCCCTATCTACGCCCGCTCTACGATGCGCTTTACGATACGCTGCCGGCCGAGCAGGTCGAGCGCCGCATCGCCTCCGGCGAGATCGAGATCGCCCCGCTTGCCTTCATGCGCGGCCGCACGCTGGCCAATGCCTTCATCATCCTCGATGAGGCACAGAACACCACGCAGGCGCAGATGAAGATGTTCCTCACCCGCTTCGGAGAGGGCAGCCGCATGGTCATCTGTGGCGATCCCAAGCAGGTCGACCTGCCGGTGCCCGGCGTCTCCGGCCTTGCAGACGCGGTTGGGCGGCTGGAAGGCATAGAAGGCATCGCCACGGTGCGCTTCACCACGGCGGACGTTGTGCGTCACCCGATCGTCGGCCGCATCGTCGAAGCCTACGAGGGCCCCAATGCTTGAGGTCATCACCGATGCCGGTCCCGGCTGGCCAGAGAATATCGACTGGGCGGCGCTGGCTGAACGCGCCGTACGCGCTGCCTTGTCACAGACGCCGGATGGCGAGTTGATCGCCAAGCCAGTCTGCGTCGAGGTCTCGATCAAGCTTTCGGACGATGCCGAGATCCAGCAGCTCAACGCCGCCTATCGCGGCAAGGACCGGCCGACCAATGTGCTCTCTTTCCCGATGATCCAGCCCGATCTGCTCCCCGGCATCGCCAATACCGACGATGGCGAGGTGCTGCTGGGCGACATCATCCTCGCCTGCGAGACCTGCGCGCGCGAGGCCGGCGAGCGGGGCATCGCTTTGGCCGATCACGCGACCCACCTCATCGTCCACGGCACTCTCCACCTGCTCGGCCACGACCATGAGGACGACGGCGAAGCGGAGGCGATGGAAGCGCTGGAAATCGGAGCGCTTGAAACGCTGGGCCTGCCTGATCCATATGGGGACCGCGGGCACTGCGATGCCCGTCCGATCGACGAAACAGGGATTTGACCGAAGCGATGCCCGAGACAGCCACGCCATCGACCACCACCGAGGGCGACAGTAGCAGTAGCGAAGGCGGCCGAATATGGCGGGGCCTGCGCGCCCTGCTGTTCGGAGAAGAAGCGGAGACGAGTCTGCGGCGCGAGCTTGAGACCGTCATCGAGCAATATGACGAGCAGGAGGCGGCGCACCCCGTCAAAGGCGACCTCGCGCCAATCGAGCGGCAGATGCTGCGCAATATGCTGCATTTCAGCGAGCACAGCGTCGACGACGTGGCGGTGCCGCGCGCGGACATCATCGCCATCTCGCAGGATGCCAGCTTCGCCGAGCTGATGGCGCTGATCGCGGAGGCGGGACACAGCCGCATCCCGGTGTTCGACGAGACGCTCGATCATATCACCGGCATGATCCACATTCGCGACGCCTTCGCCATCCTCGCCAACGGCGCGCCGCACCCCGAGACGCTGCACGGGCTGATCCGCCAGCCGCTCTATGTGCCGCAGAGCATGGGCGTGCTCGATCTCCTCGCCGAGATGCGCGCCAAGCGCACCCACCTTGCTATCGTGCTGGATGAATATTCGGGAACGGACGGCCTCGTGACAATCGAGGATCTGGTCGAGGAAATCGTCGGCGATATCGAGGACGAGCATGACGAGGAACCCGAGGCGATGCTCGTGCCGCTCGACGGCGGCCTTTGGGACGCTGATGCCCGCGCCGAGTTGGAGGATGTCGCTGAGACGATCGACCCGAAGCTCGCCGACATCGATTCCGATATTGATACGCTGGGCGGCCTCGCCTTCGTGATTGCCGGCAAGGTGCCCGAAGTGGGCGAATGCGTCACCCACGAGCAAAGCGGCTGGCGCATCGAGATTATCCAAGGCGACAACCGGCACGTCACTCGCGTGCGGTTGCATCCGCCTGAAGCGGCACATGAGGAAACGGAAGGTTAAGGGATCTTTCGCACGAGAGCGCGATGTAGCCGATTGAAGTCGCCGGAGATGCCCAGACTTGGGTGGCTCCGAGCTTCCATTAAAGCCGTCGCGCTTTCGACCTGTTGCCCTTACCACGAGGGAGGCGGAACCCGGCTTCCCCATCTCCCCCGGTTCCCTCACATCGCTCGGAAGACCACGCTCTCAAAGTCAAGCGACGTGCTTCTGCCGAAGCAAGGGCCTAAGGCGTCTACCGGCCCTTCACTTCGGGCTTCTGCTTCCGCGGGAACACGTCGCCCTGTCTCGACAAGCCACCGCATAAGGGGCTCGCGCGCATAATAGCACCACGCGCACCCCGACCCTCAAAGCGGCAGCAACGCTCCCACGATCTGCCGGTCTTCCTGTCGCAAGACGCCCCAAGCCCGCGCGGCCGCACGGCTGTCCATCGCTTCTACACCGATGCCGCGTGCTTCGAGTGCTGCGATGAAGTTACGTGGCGGCCGGACGAGGCGCGAGCCGGTGCCAAGCAATAGGAACTCGGGCGCGGGGTCGGTCTCCAGCAAGCCGCCCAGCATCGCCGTCACCAATAGGCCCACCTCCGCAGGCGCTTCCCATGGCGTGACGCCGGCCGGGTCAAGGAGCAAGCCCGCCGGATAGACGCGCTCGCCCACCTTGAAGCCGCGGCCTGAAAAGCCGGTAATCACCGGGCCGTTGACTATCTCCTCGCGTCGCAGGTCCATCAGGCCGCCTCTCCGGGCCTCAGCCCTCGGTGCGCGGCCCGACCCGCTCCGCATTGGCCGTGATGCCCTTCGTGACCTTGCGCTCGGCCGGATTGGGCTTGAGCCCAAGCGTGATGAGCAGCGAGGAGGACACATAGACCGAGGAGTAGGTGCCCACGACCACGCCCAGCATCATCGCGGCGGTGAAGCCACGCAGCACATGGCCGCCGAAGATGAGCAGCGCGCCCAGAGCCAGCAGGATCGTCACCGAGGTCATGATCGTGCGTGGCAGCGTCTCGTTGACCGAGAGGTCGATCAGCGATTTCATATCCATCTTGCGGTATTTTCGCATATTCTCGCGGATACGGTCGTCGATCACCATCTTGTCGTTGATCGAATAGCCCACGATCGTGAGCACGGCCGCCACGATATTGAGATCGAACACCATCTGCGTGAAGGCGAAGAAGCCGACCGTTATCAGCACGTCATGCAGGATGGAGACGGCGGTCGAGACACCGAACTGCCACTCGTAGCGCAGCCATGAGAAGATCGCGATGCCGATGATCGCCAGGAACACGGCGAGCACGCCGTTGCGGATCAGCTCGCCCGAGACCTTGCCGGACACGGTCGAGTAATTGCTGAAAGTCGCGCCGGGGAACTCCGCCGCCAGCGCCGTCTTAACCTTCTCCACGATGGTGTTGGTGGTGCCTTCGTCCGCCGTATCCGGCAGCGGCAGGCGGATCGAGACGACATTCTTGTCGGCCAGTTGCTGGAGCGCGGTTTCGCCCAGCCCCAGCCCGTTCACCGTCTCGCGGACCTTGTCGATCGGCGGCGGAGACGCGAAGCGCTCCTCGATCGACACGCCGCCGACGAAATCGACGCCGAGGTTGAGGCCGCGCTGGAAGGTGACGAACACCGCCGCAATGGTCAGCAGCCCCGTCACGACGAAGCAGAGATGGCGGATACGGACAAAGCCGATATTGGTCCCGTCCGGCACGATCCGCACCGGCCCCATGCGGACCTCGGTCGGCCGCTTGCGCCGCAGCCACTGCACGGCGAGCATGCGGGTGAACGTCACCGCCGTGAACACGCTGGTCGCGATGCCGATGATGAGCACGATCGCGAAGCCCTTGATCGGCCCGGAGCCGAGCACCAGCATGATGAAGCCCGCGATGGCGTGCGTCACGTTCGCCTCGAAGATGGTGCGGCTGGCTTCCTTATAGCCATATTCGATGGACTGGACGACGCTGCGGCCGCGGTGCCGCTCCTCGTTGATGCGCTCGTAGATGAGTACGTTGGCGTCCACCGCGGTACCGATGGTCAGCACGAAGCCGGCGATGCCGGGCAAGGTGAGCGTCGCGTTGAGCAGGCCCATGACGCCGAGGATGACGAGCACGTTGATCGTCACCGCAAGGTTCGCATAGAAGCCCCAGCGGCCGTAAACGAGGAACATGAAGATCGCGACGGCAATCACCGCGATGATCGACGCGGTGATACCGGCCTTGATCGAGTCCGCGCCTAGCTCCGGGCTCACCGTCGATTCCTGCACCACCTTGAGACTGACGGGCAGCTTGCCCGAGCGCAGCGCAATGGCGAGCTGGTTGGCGCTCTCCACCGTGAAATTGCCGCTGATCTGCGCGGAGCCGCCCAGGATCGGCTCGTTGATGTTGGGCGCAGACAGCACCTTGCCATCGAGGATCATGGCAAAGCGCTTGTTGACGTTCTGCTGTGTCACGCGGGCAAACTTGTTGGCGCCCGTGCCGTTGAAGCGGATGTTGACGACCGGCGCGTTGCTCTGCTGGTCATAGCCTTGCTGGGCGTCGATCAGTTCGTCGCCCGAGACCATCACCTGCCGCTTGACGGCAAGAAACGGCCCATCCGCCGAATTGTCAGCATTGGGCACGATCTCGCTACCGATTGGCGCTACGCCGCGTGCCAGATCCGCCGGGTTGGCGGTCATGTCGACCAGCTTGAACTCCAGCTTGGCGGTCTGGCCAAGCAGCGCCTTGAGCGCGCTCGGGTCCTGCAAGCCGGGGACCTGCACGACAATGCGGTTAGCACCCTCGCGAATGACGGTCGGCTCGCGCGTGCCCATCTCGTCGATGCGCTTGCGGATGACCTCGGTGGCAACCTGCATCGCGCTCTCGACCGCGCTGGAGAGGCCTGCGCTGGTCGGCGTGACGACGATGGTCTTGCCGTCGCGCACCTCCACGTTGAAATCGCGCTGGCCGGTCATGCCGGCGCCCTGCGTCAGCGGCCGGATGCGCTCCACGGCGGCATCGACCTGCGAGGGTTCCCGAACCATGAAGCTGAGTTCGCGGTCCTTGACCGACATGTCGCCGATCGCGATCCGCGTGTCGCCCCGGCGCAACTCCGTGCGGATCTGCTCCTCCATGAGCGCGACCCGCTGTTTGGCGACATCGTCGGTATTGGCTTCGAGCAGCAGGTAGCTACCGCCGGCCAGATCGAGGCCGAGATTGACCTTCGCCTGCAAGACCTTGGGAAACTGTGCGGTGACGCGCTCAGGCAGGAAGCTGGGCACGGCGTAGAAGCAGCCGACCAGCAGCGTGAGGATGATCGCCCAGATCTTCCAGCGGGGAAAGTCGAGCATCGGCCGCTCAGTCGTTCGCTGGCTTGGCAGTCATCGGGTCGATGACGTCGCTGAGCGTACCCTTGACCGCCTTGACCTTGATGCCCTGCGCCAGCTCGACGTCGACATAGCCCTCGTCCACCCGCACGACCTTGCCGACCAGACCGCCGCCGGTGACGACCTGATCGCCCTTCTTGACGGCGTCGATCTTGGCGCGGTGGCGCTTGGCCGCCTGCTGCTGCGGACGGATCAGCAGAAAATAGAACACCGCGAAGATGAGCAGCAGCGGGACGAACTGCATGACCATGCCGGCACCGGAAGAACCGGCCGCCGGGGCCGCCTGAGCGAGAGCGAGATTTGTGAACATTGCAGTCCTTGAACAGCATAAGCCGAGGGGAGGGGACGGATCATGCTGTTTGGCACTATCCGCCCATGAAATTCAAGGCCGCGCGGCTAGCATATCGACCACCCCCAGGCAACCGGCATCGGGGAGCGGTCCGGTCGGCGACACGCATCTTGCAACTTCCGCGCGATACGCCTAGGAGGCGCCTCCGGTCGGGACGTAGCGCAGCCTGGTAGCGCATCACACTGGGGGTGTGGGGGTCGGAGGTTCGAATCCTCTCGTCCCGACCAATATTTCAATGACTTAGCCAATATTTTTACCCCGCCGGGGGCCACCAAATTCGCTCTGGTGGTGCGCTGGTGGTGCAAACTTAATTTTGGCGATTGCCACGCAGTGCATCTCAACGCCTCGACATCGCACTCGCCCGGCACCCTTCCGATTGAAGATTCGCCTCACTCTGCTTATGCCAGCCGATAGATGCGAGAGCAGTTGCCTCTTCGCCCCGCCGAGTTCGTCAAAATTCGGGATGGCTATATTGCGTTTCTGAAACGACCAGCAGGAACGGCCTTGACCGCCATCATCCCGACAAGTGTGCTCGGCGCGATGGCATCGGCGGCGAAGCGCGGACGCAAACGTCGCAACGGGCTCCACTTAGCGCAATTGGCCTCGGTAGTCGTCGTATTGCTAGCTGTGGTCCTGATCGCTGCTCAGGATCGGATCGCACAAGGCAGCGGTTTGGTCCTCCTTTTTGCTGGAGGCTGCACCTTCATATGGGCGCGCAAACGCGCCAAGGTGCGCGATGAACCGGAAATCGAGGAAATCCTCACTGAGCCGGATGAAACGCTGGCGCGTAATCTGCGGGCACTTGACGACTTTCGAAAACAGATCGCCAGCGGCGACATCCCATGTGTTGAGCAACTTCCCGATGGGAACCTTAAGCCCGTTACGAAGAGCGCCCTTCGCGCATTTCTTGCCGATCATGGCACGCTTCTCATTGTCAGCCGGGATCAAAACCTTTGGCAATGCATCCCGCACCGTCCAATTCCCATGAGCGAATTGCTGGTCAAGCTGGGCGGTCGCGTTGCCCCTGCCCTCGTCACCTCCAGAACATTGCTCGACACCGCCGACCGCGACTTATTCGACCGCCGCATAAAGTGGCTTCTTGCCCATTCGGAAGCAGACCCACGTGCAAACTCCTTCCGCGAGGCGATCCAGATCATCATAGCTTTGCGACGCCCCGAACTCGACGGACTGACGTTCGAACGAAAGAAGGAAATCCTTGGCAAAGAGAGGATTAGCGATAGCCGGATGGAGAAAATCCATGCTGGCGTCTATCCAGCCTTCAACAATTATCTGCGCCAATTGCCCATGTATGAATTCCCGTGAATGCGGAACTGAATAGCGTCCAGCGCCTCCCAAAGCCACGTCCTGCACTCCAACCAGTGGAAAGGACGCCTTCATGCCCCCTGATCGCAACCAACTTCTGACTGTCGTGGACGTGCTCAACGTCACCGGCTTCAAATCTCGGACCACCCTCTATCGCCGCGCCCGCAACGGCAGCTTTCCCAGTCCCTGCCACATCGGCGCGGGCAAGATTCGATGGCGATCCGGCGATGTTGAGGACTGGCTGAACAGCCTTCAGCCCCGCCGCTACTGAACTGAACCGCAGACGCTTCCCGGCTCCGGCCTGATGGCTGGGGCGGGCGCGTCGCGTCTGCATCCCCCAACCCGACCCCCCCCACAATCGTGATTTCACGAAAGGATGATCCATGCCTTCCATCCGCAACAGCGTCGATCGGCTGGCCGCCTGGCTGGCGGGCCGGTCCTATGTCACGCTGCGCTTCACGGTCCATCAGCGGCTTGCGCCCATCGTTGAGCCGCTGATCGAGCGGCTGCTGCCCTTCGATGACGATGGCGAGACCTACCGCTGTTCGATCAGCCAGTGGACGCTCAACGAACGTCCCGTTCTGCACACCCATCGGGGCATCATATCGACACTGCGGGTGGATGGCCCATTGCAGAATGCAGGCGGGACCTGTCTCCCGCTGGGCGGGCTGATCGAAGCCCCGCATGTCACCGCACATCTCGATCCCATCGCGGCAAGGCGGCTCGACAGCCGGTTGCAGGATGCAATCGACGAAGTGATCCAGAATTGGATCGTCGAACACGGCCTCTATGACCAGCCCCGCCAGCGCCGGGAGATCGATCGCCCCGGGGCCGACCGCGAAGCCAAGAGGATCATCGCCGCCTGGGTCTCGGACACCACCGCTGACACCTCGCGCGCCGCCTCCCGGGAAGGAGCGGACCATGTCTGATCCGGTCGTCCAAAGGTCAAGGTTGCAAGGCTGCGATGCTACGCATCGAGCCAACAATTCAGATACACACCTCACGCACGGGTGCATCCACCTTTTCTGCGGGTTTGACTGGATGCTGATAGCATCTCGCCAATCGCGGCTTGGCGAAAGCGGCGCAAATCCACCATTTCCCGCGATGGCGAATAGCATCGCGCCGGGGGCGGTATCATGAGCGCCCGTGCCCAGACCGTGCGGCTCTCTCCCGCCCAGCACCGCACCCTTGTCGGCTTCGCGAGGCAACGCGGATTGAGCGAATATGCCATGCTCGCCCGCGTCGTGGACACGGGACTGGCTACCCTCGTCCAGGGGACGGGCAGCACAATCGACACCCGCGAGATCGTCACCGAACTGGCATCGGTCGGTACGCGCATCGTGGACGTGGAGCGGATGCTGGACCGCGCGCTGTTCACCGCCTGCGCCGCCTATTGCTACGCCCGCAGCGCCGCCAGTGGCGCGCGCAAGAGCGACGCGATCCTCACCGAGGAGATCACCGCCGCCTATAATCGCCAGCGGGGCCTTGCGCGGGAGAACCGGCCATGACCCGCCCCGACGATCGCCGCAACCATGCCGATGCCCTGCGCAAGCATCATCTCAGCACGCAAGGCGCCCGCCTCAAGCGCCAGACCCTCGTCATGCTGGCCTCGGTTGCCCTTGGCGGCCTGGCACTTCCTAACATTATGCTGGGCCGCGACGCGATGCTCGCCACCGGCACCTACTATTGGGCCAGGACCAAGCTCTGGGCCGTGTCCGGCTGGGAGGCGGACACAGGGATCGACGTTCACTTTCCCGACCATGTCGAGGAAGGGCGATCGGCGCGCCAGATTATCGCCCACCCCTATTTCCGGCGGCGCGTCGATCTTGTCCGGACCTGGGCCATATGGGGATGTTGGCTTGGCTTCGGCACCTGGCTCGTGGGCCTGATTGCGTCACGCGGCGCGCTGGCGCGGCGGCGCGAGCGCCTGCTCGCCGATCGCTGGATCGGCGGAACGCAGGTGGTGAAGGAGAAGCAGTTGGCCAGGCTGACGGGCAAGGAGGCTGACGCACGCACCCTGTCGATCGGCAAGGTGCCGATCCCCACCCGTCTGGAGACCCGCCACATGGCGATGATCGGCACGACCGGCAGCGGCAAGACCACGGCCCTGCGGCAATTGCTCGATGGGATCGAAGCACGCGGCGAAGCCGCGCTCGTCTACGACACCAGTGGCGAGTTCATCGCGCACTATTATGATCCGGCGCGCGGCGACGTGATCCTCAACCCGTTCGATGCGCGTTGCACCTTCTGGTCGCCCTTCGCCGAGATCGCCCATCCGGCCGATGCCGACCGCATCGCCCACCAGCTGATCACCGAGACCGGGCAACATGACAGCGATGTGTGGCTCGATACCAGCCGCATCCTTGTCGCCAATATGATCCGGGCTCTGTGGCAGGAGAACAGGCGCACCCTCCCCGACCTGCTCCATGCCCTCAAGAACCGGCCCAAGGACGACTTGAAGGAGTGGCTCGCCACCAGTTCGTCGGCGCGGACCTTTGCCGACGATGCCGACCGGGCCACGGGCAGCGTGCTGTTCATGCTCGCCAAGGCAGCGGACCTGATCCAGTTCCTGCGCGCTGAGGATGGCAAGACCAAGCCCTTCGCCTTCCGCAAGTTCATTGAAGCACTCGACCGGCATCCCGGTGCGCGGCCCTGGATATTCGTGCCAAGGAAGGAGGACTATTTCGAAGCCTCGAAGCCGCTGCTGGCTTGCTGGCTGGAATGTGCGGCCAGCGCGGTGCTGGGCCTGCCCCCTTCCGAGGACCGGCGCATCTGGTTCGTGCTGGACGAACTGGCCGACCTGCCGCGCGTCGACAATCTGGCGCGGCTGCTGCCCGAGGGCCGCAAGTTCGGTGCGGCGGTAGTGCTGACCTTCCAGGCGCTGGGGCAGATGCAGCACCGCTATGGGCCGCAGATCGCCGAATCCATGCTGGGCTGCTGTAACACCAAGCTGTTCCTGCAAACCATCGACAGCGACACCCGCCAATGGGCGAGCCAGACCATCGGCGACTGCGAAATGGAGATTAGGACCAAGACCGACATGCTCGGCGACGGCGATGAGGGCCACCGCATCAATCTGGGCAGAATGCGCGAGGTGCGGCCTGCCGTCATGGAGAGCCAGCTCCGCCTCGCACGGCACGAGGGCTATCTGCTGCTCCCCGATGGCTTGCCGGTGGCGAGGATCAGGCTGACCGCCGATCATATCGCGCGGCGGGGCGATCCCCACCAGCCGGGGTTCGTTGCTGCCGATCCGGCGACCATGCTTTGGGGGCAGGCCTCGCAAGCTGTGCCGCCATCACCGGAGCTGTCGTCGTCACCGTCCCCGAAGTCCGACAGTCAGGGACCGGTGTGATGGTAGCTTCCGTTTCTGCCCTCACCAGTCCAGCACAGGCCAGCAGCTACTATGAGGCTGACGACTATTATTCCGAGGGCGGGCTATCACCCTCTCAATGGCAAGGTGCTGGCGCGGAGGCGCTGAGCCTGTCGGGCGAGGTGGATCGCGATGAGTTCCGCGCCTTGCTAGACGGCAAGGTTGGCGACCAGCAGCTTGGTACGTTCCGCGACGGGCAGTTGGAGCATCGCCCCGGGTGGGATGTGACCCTGAGCGCGCCCAAGTCGGTGTCGATCATGGCCGAGGTCGCCGGTGACCGGCGCTTGATCGAAGCGCATGGGCAAGCCGTTAAAACGGCGCTGGCCCATGTTGAACGCCATATGGCGGCCACCCGCATCCGCGATGGCGGCACGGTCGCCCGCGAGGCGACCGGCAATCTGGTGATCGCGAGCTTCCAGCACGGCACCAGCCGCGCCCAGGACCCGCAGCTTCATACCCACAATGTCATCCTGAACGCGACGCAGGGCGAAGACGGTGCATGGCGCAGCCTGGAGCCGCGCGCCATCTATCAGCTTCAGAAGCAGATCGGGGCGATCTACCGGCAGGAACTGGCCTTGAAGGTCCGGGGACTGGGCTATGAGATCGAGGCGGGCAAGGAGTCCCTGTTCGAGATCAGGGGCGTCTCCACCGCAGTCATCGAGGCGTTCAGCACCCGCAGTGCCGAGATCGAAGCGGCATTGGCAGAGCGCGGCACGTCGCGCGAGACTGCCAGCGCCGTGGAGAAGCAGGTTGCCACGCTCGACACCCGTGAGGCCAAGCTCGCCGCCGATCCTGCCGCCCTTGTGGCGGAGTGGCGGGAGACAGCGGCCAAAGCGGGGTTTGGGGCGGAAGCGAGATTGGAGATCGTCAGGGAGGCCGAAGCGAGGGCCGCCGATCCGTCCCATCGCGCCGTCATGGACTTGCAGGGCGACGGCGCCGCTGCCCGCGCCGTCGCTCATGCTGCCGACAAGCTGGGTGAGCGGCAGTCGGTGTTCTCCGCCGCCGCTTTGCAGGAGGAAGCGGGTCGCATCGGGCTGGGGCGGATCGGGTACGCGCAGATCGGGGCGGCGATCGATGCCGCGACGAAACAGGGCGACTTAATCGACCGCATCCATATCGACCGGCGCGGCGCGGAATTTGTTGGGTTCACCACGCGCCAGAATGTCGAGACCGAAGCCAGGATGCTGCGGATCGAGGCCGAGGGGCGCGGTGGGCTCGCCCCCATCGCCTCGCCGCTTGCCGCCGCCAGGGCTGTTGCCGGCGCAGCGGCGCAAGCCGAGCGCACAGCCCATGGCTGGAATCCCGATCAGCGCGCTGCCACCGCGCAGCTTCTGACCAGCCGCAACCGTATCACTGCCGTTCAGGGCTATGCCGGCACCGCCAAGACCACGACCGTGCTGGCGACCTTCGCCCGCGAGGCCGGGGCGCGAGGGATAGCGGTGACCGCCCTGGCTCCGACCGCGTCGGCGGCGATGGTACTGGGCGAGGCGCTGGGTACGCGAGGCGATACCGTTGCCCGGCACCTGCTGTCGCCAGAGAGGTCCGATCCCACCCGGCCCGCCGTGTGGATCGTGGACGAGGCGTCGCTGTTATCGGCGCGCGATACCGCGCGGCTGTTCGATCTGGCCGCGAAGCATGATGCCCGCATCGTGCTGGTCGGCGACGTGAAGCAGCTGGGGTCGGTCGAGGCAGGTGCGGCCTTTGCCCAGTTGCAGGGCGCTGGCATGGAAACTGCCAAGCTGGCCGAGATCGTGCGACAGACCAACCTCGCCACCAACGAGGCGGTGCTGGCGTCGATCGAGGGGGATGTCAGGAAGGTGCTCACTGCGTTGGATCGGGGCGGCGGGCAGATCGTCGAGAGTGTGAACCGTGCTGAGCGCTTCACCGCTATCGCTGAGCGATATGCCGGGCTGGACAAGGCAGGGCGGGCGCGCACCATCGTTATCGAGCCGTCGCGCGAGGGGCGCGATGCGCTGACCGCCGACATTCGCGCGGCGCTTACCCGATCGGGCGCGCTGAACGGTCCCTCTGTCCCTGTGGAAGCCCTCGCCAACAAGGGGCTGACACGCGCGGAGGCGCGCGATCCGTTGAGTTACGACAAAGGCGATGTAGTGCGCTTCACCCGCGACTATGCCGACAAGGGCGTGGCGCGGGGCGAAGCCTATCGCATCGAGAGCATCGATCCGGCCAAGGCCGCCATCGCGCTTAAGACCGAGGATGGGCGTGAGGTGGACTGGCGCTTGCGGCAATGGGGTGCGGGTCATGCCCAGGCCTTCTCGGCCCAGCCCATCGACCTAAAAACCGGCGACAGCATCCGCTTCACCCGCAACGACCGCGAGGCGGGCCGGATCAATGGTGGGCGCGCGGAGGTGATCGCCGTGGATCAACAGGCCCGCACCGCGACCATCCAGATCGGGCGAGGAACGACGGAAACGCTCCACCTCGATTCCGCCCGCGACCGGCATATCACCCATGGCTATGTCGATACCGCCTTTGCCGCGCAGGGGCGCACCGCCGATCATGTCATCATCCATGCTGACAGCAAGGCGGTCAATCTGGTCGATCAAAAATCCTTCTATGTGGGGATATCCCGAGCAAAGGAATCCGCGACCATCTTCACCAATGATCGCGGCAAGCTGGTTGCGGCGATCAGTGAACGGGCCGGCCAGGTGCAGACTGCTATCGCTTCCGGGTTGGCGGCTGGCACCGCGAAGGGAGCTGGTCTTGGGTGAGGCTTGGCTTACGCCCACAAGCCTAAAGGGGCGGCGTAAATCAATTGTCTTATCTTGCTTTTCTAAGCGGGCATTTGTTTGTCTGCTTCATCGAAGGAATGACCGGGGCTCGGGACGATCCAGAACGGCGGCTTCCGAATTGCGAGAAGCTACAAGCTGCCGTTCTTGCTAGTGAAAGACATCGGCAGCTTGCGGCCAAAATGCGTCATTCACCGGGCAAGCTTTGACCGGCGGCTCCCGCACACACAAGCCGGAGCCGCGAACCTCTGAACAAAGCTCGAAGCGGCGTTTATTCGCCATTCGGCGTTGCCGTTCGACGCGAAGCTACGGCGCTACACCGGTGTCGAAGCGACGACGTCGGGGGTGATACCATGGAAGAAAAATCGAAGAATGTAGCGATCAAATGCCGACAAGGTCTCGACTTTTATCGCCGCTTCAAGCCCACTGCGGCGGAAAAGGTTCAACGCGCTTCTAAGGTCGAGATCCGCTTGCGAAAAATCTATATAGCCAGCCCTGTGCAACTTACGCGAGATCATTCGCGGAAGCCCATATTCTTCCAGATTATGGACTGCTGGCGGCAGAAATGCGTGGCTAATCTTGCCAATAAATCCGCCGATATCGATCGATGAATTTATGATCATCTTATGCAACTCATTGATGTCGCTAAGAAGAGCAGATAGCTTAAACGTGATCGTCCGCTCTAGTTGGAAAAATCCATCAATATCGATACCATTACCAGAGAGTTGGCGTAGCATAGTCGGCATGTTGGTTGTCCAGTTCGCCGCCAGAGCCTTAACCACTGCAACAACTCGACTATGAGGGGCATCCCATCCCGAAGGTTTAAGAGCGATTACTTTATAGAGCATCCGATCCCAGTCAGAAGGCTTATTCGAGTTGAGATAGCCGAAGCCCTTCCAGTCCTCTGGATTGTCCTTCATATCGCTGGCGACCCGCAGCAAGAAATCCGCGTCACTATCTTGTAATAAGTTATCTCTCTTAATCCGCGCAAAATTATCGGCACCAACGATATCGGACATCTGGCGCCTATACTCAATGATCCTTTCGATCTGGCGCTCATTCAAACTGTCACGATCCTGCGTCTCGTCCAAACTGCCGAGAACTGCATCGGGAAAATCGATCTGAAGCTGCGTATCTTCGTTCTTCGGTGGCGAATCCAAAAGATAGATGTGACCAACAAAATGTTTGAACATGCGACCGCCTCGGCCGATGATGTTTTTATATGTGAAATCTTTGAGATTGTTCTGTCCGAGCTTACTCTTCCATATTACAACATTTTGCGCGGATGTGTTCACTCCTTCGATAATCGAAGACGTTGACACGATGCTATCAAAACCTTTTTCATTCTCAAAAAGTAGAACTTGGAGCTGACTGAGACACCTGTGCATCCGGCCGTTATGCACACCGACGCCGCGTTCTACGAGGTCAGCTAAAACCCAATCTTGCTGATAATTTTCTCTAAGCCACCGGGCAAAATGGGTCGTATGAGCTCGGTCTACTTTGCTCATTTGATCCACAACAAGATCGGCGATCTTTTTAATCTCTGTGTATGTTCCGGCGTAAACGAGAGATTTCTCGCTCCTTGGCGAAATGATTGACAGAAGCGCTTCGGACTTCTTTTGCGCGTCGCTACCAATTTCTTTGTAAAGCTCATGCTTCTCGAGGAATACGGTGTTAAAATCGAGAAGTTCTATAAACTCCATGTCCCGCGTGAAAACGTTGTCTGCCAGCCTTTTGATGTTTGGAGCCAAGTAGTAACGCTGCTCAGCCAGACGGGATAGTTGAACAATTGCCTTGATAAGGGACGGAGCCCGCTCCTTGTCGTGAACGATACTCGCCTTGTAAAACTCATCAATGACCAAAAGATCGATCCTTTTGAGCTTCTTGATGTAGCCGAAGGCTCGCTCTTGCGGAAAAATGAGAATATTCCGTGCCTCGAGCGGCGCGTCAGGCGCAGTGATGATGCCGTAATCGCGCGCAAACTTCTTGTACAGGCGACGGCGCGTTTCATCCATCAAAGCGATCGTGGGTACGATGATCACCACCGTGTCGGGCCGCTTGGCCGCGATAAACGCGTCGATAATGAAGCTTTTTCCGAAACTCGTCGGCGCACTCACGGCGATACTTTTACCGCCGAGAAGTTTTGACAGAACCGTGGCCTGCTCGCGATGCAAAGTGGCAGTTCTGTTGCCCACATCTACTGCGAATGCCTCATGGACGAATTTCTGGTCCCACGACGCGTTCTCGAGCTGCAGATACGGAAAAAGCCCCGCAGATCGAACCAGCTGATTCAGGACGAGGGGGTATGGCGTTTTACTACGATCCAGATCGCCCAAAAGCTTTATCAGCATATTGCGCGCAGCTAGGTCGTTACCGCCTTCGATGAGGTCGTTGACCTCCGAGCATGCGGCAAACAGCTCCATTATGCGGCTCCCTTGTAAAAAGAGACCGCTCCCAAGAAGGTGTCTACAATCGCTTTCTTATCCGGAACTGGGAAAAGGATCAGATGGAATTGGATGTCGCCATATTTATGGACTTTAGACGATCCGGATATCTGCTTTAGAAAGTAGGCCTCGGCTCTCTCTTTATGATGAGTGGAGATCGCCTTGCGATAATCGTCGGAAAGCTCGGCGCATTTCGCCGTCTCGGCGCATTGATGAATTATGAGGATCGGAACATGGATCTTCGGTTTCAAATGATCGATCGAAACCTGGCTGCTCAGCGCCGCTTTGATTTTTGTCCGGATCTTCTCAGCTAAAACCAGCTGATCAAGATCGGATACATTGGTGATGATGGCGTTTTCTTTTTTCAGCTTGCCGGTGTCTAAGCTCGCGTAAACTGAATTTACTATCGAGTCCAAACGCGCATCAGCGATTGAATTATAGAATTTCGCTTCTCCAAACCACAGCGTGAAGTCCTCGCCGTCTTCGCTTACCACGATATGGACGCTGTCAGCACCCTTAGCATTGTCCTGCGCATTCTGTTTGTAGAATATTTTTGGTACGACGGGTAGCGCCTTATAATGGTTTTTCATGACCCCGTAGAGAAAAACCTCAGCAATTTCACTTCCTTGGCCGACCTCATCTTTGTCAGTAAGCCTGAGATTTCGAGCTGCTGCGACCAAGGCCGAATGGCTCTGGTCAGCCAGTGCCAAACGCTCCCGCTCAGACAGAGCGGTTTGAGCGATGTTGTCCCAAAGATAACTTTGGAAACGGCTACTAAGCCATTTTCCATCTTCGAAGTCGTTTACAAAGCTCAGTACGCGCTTGTTCAATAGTACCTTTAACTGAGTAACAGTCGTGATCTTCGATAGAGAATCGTCTATAAGCGTCTCAAAGCCGATATTAATCATGCGGCAGACGGCCTTTGCCAAGACCGAAAGCAGATTACGGATACTACTCCCAAACGCTCGACCGCACTCTGCATCGAATAAGATGCCTTTCCCCCACCGTCTTCCTTCGAAGTCCCAAGAAAAGAGCGAGCTGTCAAGGACATCGGGTACGGAGATTTGGCTTGCGTTCGTCATGAGCGTCGACCGGGTGAACGAGGGCACGTTTCAGGACAGAACAAACACAGAACAATTCATCGGTCAAGGCCTCTTAGCTGTGCGTGTGATCGAGGAGCGAGAATTCAGGGCATTCGATGATCGCTGGCAAGCGTCCGGCCTCAAACGTATTGCGCTGCTCGGCGCTCGCTATATCGAAAGGCTGATCGGAGGTCTCGGAGGGCCCGCAAGTTGTGACGGCCTCTTAGCGACAAGCCGTCGTTCACGGCAGCCGGTTTAATAGACCCGAATGTCCCAGAGCCCGTCATTTCCGCAGGGCCGCTGCCAAGGTGAACCAATGGCAGGTCTCGACGGAGCGGCCTGGGCCCGGGAACGTCGCCTTCGGCGGCGGCCCCCCTCGTGCAGCGCGGCTGGCCCAGGAGACAAGCTGGTCATGGTAGCGGAACGCCAGCTTTCGGATGCGAATGAAAGGTAACCGACGACCCGACGACCTTGACCCGATCCTTTCTACAAATCACGTCCGACCGCGGACGCAACGTAATGGGATGCCCGAGAGCGGCAATGATCACAGTTAAGAATGCTACGCGGTATCGGCTCCGGTCATCGCGGCCTTGCGGGCGCGGGGTTTTCGGGCCTTGGGTTTGGTGTCTCCGTTCCCGGTGCGGGGCTTCTCGACTGCCACCCCTCCGGCGGCCTCGCTCCCTCCACGCCCCTCCCGGTTGATCGCGAGCGCGTCCTTCAAGACCTTGAGGCGCGTCTTGAATCCATCATAGTCGCTTATCCGCTCGTTCGGCTCGCCATCGAGTCCGAACTCCACGGTCAGAGCGAGCATTTCGTCGCGAATTGCCTTGGCCTCAAGCGAATGATCGAGGCCGTCGGCGATCCGCTCGAACAGGAACAGGCCCTGTTCGCGCGTCGCGCCCTCGGGGTAATCCTGCAGGAAGATCTTGCGCTGCTGCTCAACCAGCGCCTTGACACGGTGACGCAATCGCTCCTCGTCGGCCGCGCGCCGTTTGCGATTGAGGTTTTTGAAAAGCAGCTTCATGCGCTGGAGGAATTCCGCAATGTCTTTTTCCAGCACGGCGTCGGGCGACTTGACCTCGCAGATCGCCACGATGGCGCGCGCGAGCCCGATCTTGTCGATGTGGCTATCTTTCGCCTTCGCTGCCGCTTTTAGGGCGTCGAAGATGCCGGCGGTTCCGCTGAGATGCGGCGCGACCTCGTCTTCGGCAAGGACGATCGGTTCGCCTTCGCGAAACTCAGCCACCTCCCGGAAATAGGCGTTTGCCGCCGCGATGGCGAGTGGGAGCGGGAGCAAATCTTCAGGCTCGGCCATCAGATGCGAGGCATCCTGGACGATGCTGAACTCTGCGAACTGCATAACATAGTCTGGATTGATCAGGCGGCGAGAAGCCTTGTCATCGCTCCGCAGGATGGTAGCCGCGTCGCTGCCGCTTTTGTCCGAATCGAGAAGAATTATGACTGCCGGCGCGTCGCTGTCACGTCCCCGGATGAGATATAGCATGTAGGGGACGTGGCTCGCCGATCCGCACGGAACAAGCACCACCCGGTTTAGGTCGAGCAACTCGGTTTCGCTCGAGACACCACGCCGCTGGATAGCGCGCGACAGTCCTGCGAACAGCACCTGATCTGCTACACCCTCGACGAGTAGATTGCAGGCACCGATGAAGGCGGTCTCCCCCACATAGGCACCGAATGCCGAGCGCAATGGCTCGTAGTGGTTCTGCGAGGCGTTCTTGATCACGCGCGTGCCATCAGCCCCCTTACCCTTCTGCAGGACGCGAATGCGCTCGGCCCGGTTCTTGTCGAGTAGGAATGGCGAATGGGTGACGTAAACGACCTGGACCGGTCGAGCACCGTCGTCGGGTTCTGCGAATCCTCGGAAAATCTTGAGAAGGTCCTGCTGTGCTTCGGCCGAAAGATACGCGTCGGGTTCGTCCATTAACAGGATTTCAGGGCGCTCTGGGTCGGGCTCGTGCGTCTGGGACTGGATAAAATAGGACAGGAAGAACTTTAGTCCGTTGCTGCGCTCGTCAAACGTATATTGCGTGCCCGTCCGGTCGCGGATGGTGAAGACCAGATCGGACTCGAGCGCCGTCACGCGCAGCTGGAAATCGCGATCCTGCACCCAGTATTTGGGAAAGTTCAGACGCTGCTCGAGCTGTTGGTTTATACTCTCGACCAATGCTGTCGCATGGCCATTCTCACCGGCCTCGATGAAGTGCGCCAGCTCGATCAGCCGCTCGGGTTCGACATTCGCAAGCTGCAGCAAGAGCCGGCGTGCCAGCGCATAGGATTTGGCGAGTTCCTCGCGGGTTGCGGGGCTGTCGTCGAGCTCCGTCAGAATCGGAGAAAGCTCGGGCGCGGCACCTTTCAGCCCCTGCGAGAAGCTCGACTGGTCGGTGCTGAAAATGCGCCGGAGGATGTCGAGCACTTCGAGTGACCGCTTTCGCGTCCGGCGGTCGCGGATCGGCCCCGACTGCGCCGCGACGAGCTCGGAGGTCGGCAAAGCGCCGGGCAGCGCAACCTTGGACTCGATCGTGAATACCCGCGGCAGCACCGCCGTCCCGAAACCTTGCGCCTTCGATCCGGTCAGTGGCAGGTGCTGATACCCACCAGCGCCATCGGGGAAATAGAGATCGAGCCGGTCAGGCCCCTGTCGGAACATCAGAAATGCATCGAAGCGTTCCGGGGCGGACGGAACATCGACGCGAATTTTCGCGACCTCGGCTTCGGTGACGTCGCTCCACGCGATGCCGAGATGTGGCCAGAACTCGTTGCCGCGCTCGACATTGAAATAATCGCAATATCGACAAAGATCTTGGTGCCGGAACCCTTTGCCCGTGATCGCCATTTCGATCGCCCCGAGCAGGTGGCTCTTGCCCGATTCATTTGCACCGACAATTGTCGTGATCCGCGGATCGATCGGCACCTCGATGTAGGGATACCAGAGATCTCCGATCATTTCCCATTCGCGGGACTCCGCATCGCGGTGGGCCTTGCGATGATGATCGAAGTTGAACGATTTGTAGAACCGTGCGTAAATCTTGCTGAGTTGCATGATGTCTGCCCCTGTTTAAGCAACTTATATGGCTGTGTTTGCGGGTGGCAAAATATAAATCTCTCCGAATGACGATGAATTGAAGCCTGGCTAGAGCAAATTCATTATGGGCGGAATCGCGGGGGATTCCCTTTGAGTTGATTGTGTGATTCATAGGTTGCCGTCACGAAGGAGGCGGCGATGGGTTGGCGATCGGGTCAGAGTTACTCTGAGGATTTGCGTGGTCGGGTGCTTGGAGCGGTGGACGGCGGAATGGCGGTTCGCCAGGCGGCAGCGACATTCCAGGTGAGCATCGCCTACATATACAAGGCACTGATCCGGCGCCGGCTGACCGGCGATGCCGGGATCAGTCCCAACCGCGGTCGTCCGCCGCGCAAGCTCTCGCCCGAGCATGAGCTGGTGTTGGCGACGCACATCCGCTCGCGGCCCGGCATCACGCTGGCGCAGGCGCAATCCTGGCTCCTGGCCGAGCACGGCATCGATCTCAGCACCGGCGCGATGTGGAATGCGGCCAAGCGTCTGGGGCTGTCGTTCAAAAAAAGCCCTGCGCGCGTCCGAGCAGGACCGGCCCGACGTCGCCGCAAGGCGCAAACTGTGGAGAGCAGCGCAGCCGTTCATCGATCCTGAGAGCCTCGTCTTCCTCGACGAGACCGGCGTCAACACGAAGATGGCGCGGCTCTATGGCTGGTCGCCGGTCGGCGAGCGCTGCCGCGACAGCGCACCGTTCGGCCACTGGAAGACGATGACCTTCATCGCCGGCCTGCGCCTGACCGGCATGACCGCGCCTTGGGTGCTCGACGGGCCGATGAATGGCGATGCCTTCCGGACCTACATCCAGCACGTTCTCGCGCCGACGCTCAGACGCGGTGACGTCGTGGTGCTGGACAACCTGCCGGCGCACAAGGTCGCGGGCATCCGCGAGGCGATCCTCGATCGTCGGGCCCAAATCTTCTACCTGCCGCCCTACAGTCCCGACATGAACCCCATCGAGATGGCCTTCTCCAAGCTCAAGGCACTCCTGCGCCAGGACCCGGCGCGAACCATCGACGGCCTGGTCGAACGCATCGGCAACCTGCTCGATCGCTTCCTTCCCTCCGAATGCGCCAACTTCTTCCAAGCAGCCGGATATCAACGGTCATCGTGAAAATGCTCTAGATGCGAAACCGGCCCCAGTGCCAACGTCAGCGGTCTGCGACAGGCTCTACCCGAGCGTCCGCTTTCAGGATTATCAACTGCGAACACCAATGACCGCTTTGGCGGCGGCAATTTCCATCCGGTCGCACTAGCAGAAGCCGACCCACTTTAGGTCGTTTACGAGGTGATACGGGAACGTCCGTTCGTGTGGAGAGCGGACGTTCAGCAGAGCGCCTCACGCGAGACGTTTAGGCACGCCAGCGTCAATCCCGTGGCTAGCGGTTGCAGAGAGAAGTTGTCGAGCGCCGCTGAGGATGCTGGCATAAGACTTTCACCCAGATGGCGCTAAATTGGAGGCGGGCTGCGCGAATGTCACGGCTTTACAGCGGTCGTGTCGCGCAACAATCGCCGATCCATGAATCTCAATATCAATAAGTTGTGCTAATCCTTGAATCACAATTCCGTCTAAGCAATTTTGAGAAGATGATGGCATTGTGTGCGTAACCACACCAAAGCTGGGGAGCGATCAAATCTCTCAGACCAATATTGGCAGACCCGGAAGCCGGGGGCTGGGAAAGGAAGCGACTGTACTCCCAAATTGCTGTTGAGCCTGGAGAGTACCGCGGCGGTGTGTTGGGGAACTGTCGCCACATAGTCCTGCTCGCCGACAATAGCGGCCAGTCCGAGGAAGCCGGGCAGTTCCAGCCTGACCCGGCGCTGGATGTTTTCGGCCATCAAGGCGTCTTCGAGCAGTTGCGCGCCAGTTCCGGAGGCTATTCGGACATGGCTCGCATCTTCATAGGCACGACGGTCTATCTGGCCGATTTCCCGCCGCGCCAGACAAACCCAGCTTTGATCATAGAGCGCTTGCCGGCGGCACCCCCCTTCGAGCCAGGGGATGTACCCCAGCGCGAGATCCACATCGCCTCTGGTCAATTTCTGAGCGAGATCGTCATCGAGCAGGCTGACCGAAAGCGTGATCGCGGGGGCTTCCTTCGCCAGATGATCGAGGATGTGCGGCAGCAGCGTCACCTGGCTGGCGTCGGTCATGGCGATGCGGAACATGTGCGTGCTGCTTGCAGGGTCGAAGACGGGGCCGGGGTCCTTGAGATAAGCCAGCTGCTCCAATATGGCGCGGCAGGGCTTCACCAGGTCCAGCGCCCTGGGCGTCGGCAGCATCCGGCCGGACTGCCGGACGAACAGCGGGTCGCCGAACTGCTGTCTCAGCGCCTTGAGATGGAGCGACACGGTCGGTTGCTGGAGGCCGAGTGCTTCAGCGGCTCGCGTGACGCTCCCCTGATCGACCAAGGCAAGGAAGCTCGACAGCAGGTGATTGTCGACCATTATTGCAATCCACAATGATAATTATAACATTCATTGCATAGATCAATGCGTGGCCTTTCGATACGGCCGATCGTATGAAACGCGATTTTTCCGTCGCCATCGTAGGAGCCGGTGCCCTGGGTAGCGCCATCGGTGGCGTGTTGGCCGAACATGGCGCCAATGTGACGCTCGTGACGGGCAATTCTGCGCATCGCGACGCCGTCCAAGCCGAGGGACTGATGCTGACCGCGGACGGCAAGACGTTCCGCCATGTTGCCGTATCCGCGGTCGCGGACTGTTCGGCCATCACAACACCGGTCGATCTCGCCATCATCCTCATCCATTCGGCCGGGACTGCGCAGGCGGCGCGCGATGCGACCGCCATTGTGCGGCGGGACAGCATGATCTTTTCGCTTCAGAACGGGCTGGGCCAAGAGGAGCTGCTCAGCGACGTTCTGGGGCGCGAGCGGGTTTTGGGCGGCAAGACCTATGCCGGCGGCCTGATGATCGCGCCGGGCAAGGTCCAGGCGACGGTCGCGGGCAAGCGGACCCTCATCGGCGAACTGGACGGCAAAATCTCCGACCGGGCGACCAGCGTCGCCCAAATGATGACATCACTTGGCGTGCCGACCGAAGTCGCGCCGGACATCAGGGTCGCCATCTGGGACAAGCTCCTCATCAACGTGGCGACCGGCGCGCTGTCCACCATCACGCGCATGACCTATGGCGAACTCTATGCGCAGCCCGGTCTCGCCGAGGTGGCGCAATCGGCCGTCGCAGAGGCAATGGCGGTCGCACGGGCCGAAGGGGTGAACCTCACTATCAGCGAGCCGGCCGAAGCCTGGCACATGGCAAGCGCCGGCCTGCCCGACAATTTCCGCACCTCCATGCTCCAGACGATCCTCAAGGGCCGTCGCAGCGAGATCGACTTCATCAACGGCGCCGTCGTGGCGCGCGGTGCGCGCCATGGCGTTCCGACGCCGGTCAACGTGGCGCTCGTCGCCTGCGTCAAGGGCATAGAGGCCAGCGGCGGCTTCGCACTTTCCCATTCCCCATCAGCGCAGGATGCCCGATGACCCCTTCCCTTCCTCCCACCGGTTATGTCGAGCATGTCGCGATCCGTGTTTCCGACATCCATTGGCACATCCGCTTTTTCCGCGAGGTGCTGAACATGACGCTGCGCGAGGTGCAGGGCACGGAGGAAAATCCCGAACAATATTGGACGCTGGGTGGCATGCAGCTGCGCGCCGATCCGGGCTTTGCCGGCTCGGAAGGGCGGCTGCTGCACCTGGGCATCATGACCGACGATCTGGACGGTGCGCTGGCGCGGGCGGCGGCGTTCGAGGTGAAGGAGCAGCCTGCTGGACGCAACTGGATCCTGCTGCCCGACGGGCTCGAACTTGAACTGATGCAGGCGGCCCCCGGCGCGGTCGCGGCGGTGCGGGCAGTCGATCCGCGCGCGGGAATGGAGAAGTGATCGTGACCGAAGCCAGGGAACTCTATTGGGACGAATGCGACGTCGGCGATGCCTGCGAAAGCGGCGACTATGAAGTCACGGAAGCGCGCGTCATAGCCTATGCCGAACTGACGGGCGACTTCACCCCGGTGCATACGGACGAAGACTATGCGCGCACGACGCCATTCGGCACGCGCGTGGCGCACGGATTGTTCGGCCTATCGATCGCCGACGGCCTCAAGACCCAGGCGCCGCTGCGCTTCGTGCCGGGCATGTCGCTCGGCTGGGAATGGAGCTTCGTCGCGCCGATCAAGCTTGGGGACCGGGTGCGCGTCCGCTTCCATGTCGGATCGAAGCGGCAGTCGAGCAGCCGCCCCGGGTGGGGCATCGTCATCTTGCCTTCCGAACTGGTGAACCAGCGCGACGAAGTGGTGCAGAAGGGCGAACATCGCCTGATGATCCCGCTTCGCCCGGAGGATGCGGCATGAGCGAACCGCTTCCCCTCGCCGGCATCAAGGTCGTCGATTATTCCCACTATCTGGCCGGCCCGCATCTGTCCCGCAGCCTGGCGGCGCTGGGTGCGGACGTCATCAAGGTCGAGCGGCCCAAGTCGGGCGACGCCGGCCGCGATCATGCCTACATCGTCCAGGGGCAGTCCGGTTATTTCATCCAGCAGAATATGGGCAAGCGCGGCCTGTGCGTGGACATGAAGGACCCGCGCGGCCGCGATCTGGTGCTGAAGCTGATCGACACCGCCGATGTGTTCGTGGAGAATTACCGGCCCGGCGCGCTCAAGAAGCTGGGGCTGGGCTATGAGGCGCTGGCGCAGCGCAACCCGGGCCTCGTCTACTGTTCCGTCTCCGCCTACGGCCATACCGGCCCGGATTCCGACAAGGCGGGCTTCGGCTTGATTGCGGAGGCCAAGAGCGGGGCGATGGCGCAGCTTGGCGTGCCCGGCGCTCCCCCACCGCTGCTCCGCATGTCGCTGGCAGACATGTATGCCGGCACCCACGGCGTCGCGGCCGTATGCGCGGCGCTTTACGGGCGCACCCGGACGGGCAAGGGGCGGCATATTGACCTCGCGCTCTATGACTGCGTCGTGTCGATGCATGATTATGCGGTGCAGGAATATCTTTTGTCGGACGGAGCGATCCTGCCGCGCCAGACCGGCGCGGACATGCCCAATTCCACCGTCTATGGCGTATTCTCGGCAAAGGACGGCTATCTGGTCATCGCCGCGCAGGTGACGGATGCCTGGATCAGGCTGGCGCAACTGGTCGGTGGCGAACAACTGGCCGCCGATCCCCGCTTCCACAGCGGGGCGGGACGTAATGCGCATCGGGAGGAGATATTGCCGCTCGTGTCGGCCTGGGTCGCGTCGCTTCCCTCCCGCGATGCGACGCTGGCGATGCTCGAAACGGCCGGCATCCCTGCCGCTCCGGTGCAGACGATCGACGAGGTCATCGCCGACCCCCAGACCCTGGCCCGCGAGATGATCATCGAGCAGGAGCACCCGGTCCTGGGCAAGATCAGGGTCAACAACCTGCCCTATCGCTTCTCAGACTGCGACACCAAGCCGCGCCGGACGGCGCCGCTGCTCGGCCAGGACAATGCCGACATCGCGCGCGAACTGGGCTTCGACGAGGCGAGCATCGCCGGGATGCAGGCCGATGGCGTCCTTTATGCGGAGACGATCGATGACTGACCGCTACGCCGTGATCGGGCGGCCGATCGCCCATTCCAAGTCGCCGCAGATCCACCTGGCCTTCGCCGCCAGCGCCGGTCAGTCCATCTCCTACGAGAAGGTAGAGGGACGCGAGAATGACTTTGCCGCACAGGTGGACGAACTACGCGGACAGGGCTTTCGCGGGATCAACATCACCGCGCCGTTCAAGCTCGACGCCTATGCCTATGCCACGGACCATTCCCGGTCGGCCCGATTGGCAGGAGCAGTCAACTGCCTGACCTTCGGAAGCGACGGCACGGTGCGCGGCGACAATTTCGATGGGATTGGGCTGGTCCGCGATATCACGCACAATCTGCGCATCGCCATGCGCGGCAAGCGCGTACTGATGCTAGGCGCTGGCGGCGCCGCGCGCGGGGCGCTACTGCCCATATTGGCCGAGGAGCCGGCGCTCTTCGCGATCGTCAACCGGACGGTCGCCCATGCCGAGGCGCTTCGCGATGCGGCCGATGGCAAGGCGGAGGCCGGCCCCTACGGATCGTGGGACAATCAGCCCTATGATGTCGTGCTGAACGCGACGTCGTGCAGCCTGACCGGCATATTGCCGCCGGTGTCGCCGAATGCCTTCGGCCCGCAGACTGCCGTCTATGAACTGGCCTATGGCAAGGGTCTGACGCCCTTCCTGGGGCTGGCGCAGGACAGCGGCGTTACGCAGATGGCGGACGGTGTCGGCATGCTCGTCGAACAGGCGGCCGAAGCCTTCGCCCTGTGGCGTGGCGTGCGGCCGGACACGCAGCCGGTGATCGACGCGCTGACGATCCCCCTAGCCTGAACGCCGATCCCGTAGTATGAACCAGTCCGTACATTATGGACGGTCAGAAGCCAGCGGTTCGGAGACAGGATTGTGAGAAATGCCATCGCGTCAGTATCGTTGAGCGGGACGCTGGAGAGCAAGATCAGGGCAGCGGCGGCGGCGGGCTTTGATGAAATAGAGATTTTCGACACCGATTTTCTGGCCTCCCCGCTGTCGCCGCGGGAGGTGAAGGCGCTGCTTGACGATCTGGGGTTGGGCTGCACGCTCTATCAGCCGTTCCGCGACCTGGAGGGCCTACCCGAACCCTATCGCCAGCGCGCCTTCGACCGCGCGCGCCAGAAGTTCGACGTGATGGCGCAACTGCGTTGCGACCGCATCCTGCTATGCTCCAACTGCTCGCCCCATGCGGTCAACGATCGTCCCCGCATGGTCGCCGATCTGCAGGATCTGGGTGAGGTGGCGAAGGACTATGGCATATTGGTCGGCTATGAGGCGCTCGCCTGGGCGCCGATTATCAACGACCATCGCGACGCATGGGATCTGGTCCGCGCGGTGGATCATCCCAATGTCGGCATCCTGCTCGACAGCTTCCATTCGCTGTCTCGCAAAGTTCCTTCGGAAAGCATCCGCGAGATCGACCCCAACAAGATCGTCTATGTCCAGTTGGCCGACGCGCCGATCCTGGACATGGACTATCTTTACTGGAGCCGGCATTTCCGCAACCTGCCGGGGCAGGGCAGCTTCGACGTGACGAGCTACGTCACGGAGTTGATGCGGATCGGCTATGACGGGGTGCTGAGCCTCGAAATCTTCAACGATCGCTTCCGTTCCAACTCGGCGACGATGGTCGCGCGGGACGGTGTGCGGTCGCTCAATGCCCTGCGGGACGCCGCTGCGCGGCGACTGGACCTCGTTGTGGATATGCCCGCGCCGGCCGAGATCATGGGACTGGAGTTCGTGGAATTCGCGGTCGCGCCCGAAGATCGCAGCGCTATGTGCGAGATGCTGAACCACATCGGGTTCCGCGCAAGCGGCAGGCATCGGGTCAAGGATGTCGAGCATTGGCGCGGCGGCAAGGCCAATATCGTCCTCAATTTCGAGGACACAGGCTTCGCGCGCGCCTATCGCAATACCCATGGCAGTTCGCTCTGCGCGATCGGGCTGACGGTCGCCGACAGTCAGGCGGCGGTTGCCCGCGCCCACGCGCTAGGCCTTGCACAGGAGGCATCGGACATCCCGGCCATGCCGGCGATCCGCGGGGTGGGAGGCAGTCTGGTCTATATCGTGGACGACAAGGACATGGCCGCGATCTGGGCCGATGAGTTCGAGGCGATGGCCGGATCGCCTGCCGCCGAAGCGCCCGACATACTCGGCATCGACCATCTTGCCGTCGTGGTCCACAACGACGAATTCCTGTCCTGGCAGCTCTATTGGCGCGCCATGTTCGACGTGCAGCCACAGGGTGCGCAGGATGTGATCGACCCCAATGGCCTGGTCCTCAGCCAGGCGATCGAAAATGCGTCCGGCACATTCCGGTTGACCATGAACAGCACCGATGCCCGGGGTGCCCTGTCGGCACGTTTTCTGACCCACTCCTTCGGCGCCGGTTTCCAGCATATCGCGCTGCGCACAGACGACATCTTCGCGCTGGCGCGCGAGACGCGCGCGCGTGGGCTGCAATGCCTGCCCATTCCCGCCAATTATCACGACGACGTCGCAGCGAGATTCGGCATAGCGGCCGAAGAGAGCGGCGCGATGCGGTCGCTCGACATATTGGTGGACGAGGACGGGGCAGGGAATCGCTACCGCCAGTTCTACAGCCGCGCCTTCCACAAGAGCTTCTTCTTCGAATTCGTTCAGCGCGACGGATATCAAGGCTACGGCGCGCCAAACGCGCCGATCCGGCTCAACGCGCAGGCTCAATTTCGGTCAGACGATCTTCCCTGAAGAAGAGCCTTCAAAGCTTTTCTTCGCCAAAGCCCATGCGCGAGAGGAGCCGCGAGGCGAGCGAGGCCCTGATCGGATCGCCGCCATCGATGCGCTTCCAGGTGTTGTAACTGATGCCGAACATAGCCCGCATCCCTTCATCGGTGCGGACCGCGTTGCTCGCCCGCATATGATCGCGAACGGCTGGCGGCAGGATGATCATGCGCTGGGTCATCGGGCCGCCTCGCGAACCACTTTGCCGATATGGCGCAAAGCCAATACATAGCCATGGGTGCCGACGCCCGCGAGGACGCTGTCGGAGCGGTGCGAGATATAGCTGTGGTGACGGAAGGACTCGCGCTTGTGGACGTTCGATATGTGGACTTCGGATACATGACCTTCGAAGGTGTTGAGAGCGTCCAGAATCGCGACCGACGTATGCGTGAACGCTGCGGGGTTTATGACGATGGCGGCCGCAGTCTCGCGCGCCTCGTGAATCCAGTCGATGATCTGAAATTCGGCGTTCGATTGAAGAAAGCGGATTTCCAGCCCCTCTTCCGCTGCGACGGTGCGACTATCGCGTTCGACATCCGCCAGAGTTTCATGGCCGTAGATATGCGGCTGGCGCTTGCCGAGCAGATTGAGGTTCGGGCCGTTCAGGACATAGATCAGGGTGGGCATAATGATCTCCGTTCAGAAATAGACTATCCGGTTAGTTAACGCGACTAAAACGTGCGCTGCGAGTTGGCGATTCCGACGGGTTCAAGGCTGGCACCACCGCATGACGGCGTCGACGGCGATGGTGCGGCGGTTGGATTGCTGCTTTTCCACCGTCTCATCGACAGGGAAGAGGAAGGAAAATGTGCTTTCATTGACGACGTTGAACACCGCGAAAGCGCTGATCATCCAGTGCAGGTCAACCGCTTTCAGCCCCTTGCGGAAGACGCCCCGCTCCTCGCCGATGCGGATCAACTTTTCGAGCTGGAACAGGACCGAGCCGTTATGCTCCCGGATCCCGGCTATCTGCTTCAAATGGCTGGCATGGTGGATATTCTCGATCGCCACCAGCCGCGCGAACCAGGGGTTGCGGAACTGGTGGTCGAAAGTGAATTCGACGATCTGCCGCAAGGCCAGCAGCGGGTCCATGTTGGGGATGTCGATTTCCAGCTCGATCCTGCGCATGTCGAGATAGGCGCGTTCCAGCACCGCCTCATACAGGCCGTCCTTGCTGCCGAAATAATAATAGATCATCCGCTTGGACGTGTTCGTCTCTTTGGCGATGTCATCGACGCGACCGCCCGAAAAGCCATGCTCGGCGAAATGGCGGCTCGCGACCTTCAAAATATCGGCCTTGGTCCGTTCCGGATCATTGGTCCGACCGGAACTGCCTTCACCCTGTTTGCGCCTAGCCACCAGATCCTCGTGCCGAGTTGAAACCCATCTCGGTCCCGAGTTGGCCAAGCCCCCCAAGTTAGTCAACGTCCAACGCCAAAAAGTGTGCACGCATCCGTTCATGATCGACCGGACCGTCGACGAAATATTCCATTGCCGCCGCCGCCTGAAAAACCGCCATGCCACCCCCGTCGACCGTCCGGCAGCCGATGGACCGGGCCACCCGCAGCAGTTCCGTCTCCAGCGGGAAGTAAACGATCTCCGCGACCCACATGTCCGGCCGGAGCAGCGCCGGATCGATCGGCAAGCCTGGGTGCGCCGCCATGCCCGTGGGCGTCGCGTGAATGAGGCCGGTCGCGCTTTCCATCGCGACGTGCGGCTGCGCCACCGCTTCGATCACGGCATGCGGGAACTGATCGCGCAACCTGTGAACAAGCAAGTCGGCGCGCGATGGCTGCACATCGACAAGCGTCAGCCGCCCCGCGCCGAGCGACAATATGGCGCAGGCGGTCGCGGCGCCCGCTCCCCCAGCGCCCAGTTGCACCACATGGGAAAGATCGGCATCGGGCACCCCGCGGCGGAAACCCTCAGCGAACCCCGAATAGTCGGTATTATAGCCCTTCGTTCGACCATCGCGAATGACGACGGTATTCACCGCCCCGATCGCGCGGGCGTAATCATCGACCTCGTCGAGCAGCGGCATGATCGCCTGCTTGGCGGGATGGGTGACATTGGTTCCGTCGAAACCCAGCTGCTTCATGCCGGCCAATATGGTGGGGAGATCACTGACGCCCATGCCCAGCACGCCCAGGTCGATCAGCCGATAGGCGTAGGGAATGCCGAGCGCCCGTGCCTCCGTCTCGTGGAGCGTGGGGGACCGGGACTGCCCGATCCCCTGGCCAATGAGACCGATGACCCTGCTTTTCTTCACTGCATTAGTCGACATGGCCCGCCGCTCAACCCTTATTCTAAAAGTTTAAATCTTGGCTTTCACGCCGATGAAGAAGGACCGGCCGACGATGTCGTAGATATCGGGCAGCGTCTGGCTGGGCGTGCCACCGATGACATAGGGCTGCTTGTCGGTCAGGTTGGTGATGCCGGCGCGAAGCTCGAACCGGTCGGTGACGCGCAGATTGCCCGTCAGGTCGAACGTGTCATAGGCGCGGACTCCTGCGATCGTGCTGGCGGGATTGAGCACAACGGTCACGTCGCGCATCGCATTCATATGCTTCCAGCGGATGCCGAGATCGACTTTGCCCATGGAGAGCGTGGCGGTGTTCAGCCAGCGCCACTTGGGCAGCGGAAGCGTATTGGTATAGTCAATCGTGCCGGCATATTCGAAGTAGGCGGTGCCGGGCAGATCCTTGCGCTGATAGCTGTCGAGATAGCTGACCACACTCTTGAACGCGAGCGACGTGTCGTTGCCGATACCCATTTCATCGAGCCCGATGGTCCAGTCGAGCTGGATATCGAGGCCGCGCGTCTTGAGTCCGCCGAGATTCAGATAAGGCAGCGCTACGTTGGTGACGTCGCCATTGAGCGCGCTGCGGGAGATCAACTGGCAGAACTGGTCGCTGGCCGAATAGGTCGGGTTGAAGCCGCCGATATTGTAGCAGCGGTTGAGCGCGACATTGCCCGCGACGGTCGAAATGACATTCTTGATCTTGATATCGTAGAAGTCGACCGAGAGCGAAAGCTGACGTGCCCAGGCCGAGCCGATACGCGGCGATAAGACGAGGCCCAGCGTCTTGGTGACCGCCTCTTCCTCCTTCAACCCCAGATTACCGGTGTTGGTCGCCGGGACCGCGACGGTCGCCGCGTTATAGCTCGACGCGATCGCCGCCGGCACGCCGGTCGCGACGCACAGCGCGCGTAGTTGCGCGGCATTCGCTCCGGCAAAAGCCGGGTTGCGCACGTCGCATGGATCGCCGCCGGCGGGCGGATTGCCGATCTGGATCTGCGTGCCCGTCGCCGAGCTGAACAGCTCGCCCACATTAGGCGCGCGGTTCGACATCTGATAACCGGCGCGGAACATCAGCATATCGGCCGGCTTCCACTCCAGCTCGCCCTTGTAGCTCCAGATCCCCCCGGTAATGTTGTAATCGGAATAGCGGCCGCCGACCGTCAGGTTGAGCTTCTGGAAAAAGGGCGTGTCGGACAATATGGGGACGAACAGTTCGGCCGCTACTTCCTTCACACTGGTCCGGCCGTGCGTAGCGGCGGTCTGATTGAAGCCGAATACGTCCCCTTTCACCAGATCGGCACCCGGGTCGAAGTCGTAGGTGTTGCGGCGATAATCCGCCAGAACGGATAGTTGCACGTCACCGGCGGGCAGCGCGAAAAGTCTGCCGGAGAGTTTGGCCTCGACCGTATCCTGGCCAATATCTTCGGGCAGAGCGATGCGACGCGAAACGAACGCGCGGCACGCATCCGAAATAGATGAGCTGTTGGTGATGCCGAAGGGATTATAGCCACCTGCGCACAGCGACGCGCCGCCATCGGCCGCCTGCAGCAGTTGGTTCATCTTGGAACCCAGAACCGCATTATCGATAAAATTGTCCACACTGGTCCGGTCGCGGGCGTAATAAACATCATATTTCCAGTCGCCCACGCCCGTTTCACCACGCAGGCCCAGCACGAACTGGGTGGTGTCGAAGCTGGTATCATAGGCGCGGCGACCAAGGCCCAGAAAACGCTGGTTGATCTGGAACGGTGCGTTCGGATTGGACCGTGAGGCGAGCAGCGGGCGCAGCGACGATGGGATGAAGGGGTTATTCACCGACACCAGCGCCGGGATGAACTGCGTGATGTTGAGGCCAATGCTGGAATAGGCGGAGGTGTGCGAATAGAGGCCCTGGGCGTAAATCTCCAGCGCCGGGGAGACCTCGAAATTGGCTCGCACGAAGGCGGATTCGCGATCGAGGGGGCGCATGACCGACTGGTCCAGCACACTGACCTGACGGAAAGTACCGCCGAAATTGCTGTAGTCGGGGGCCAGCGGACCCTGATAATTTACCAGACTGGTCTGACCGAACAGCGAACCGTTGTTGTTGAAGCCGAGGCTGGTGCTATTCCTCACACCGCCGGGGGCCACGCCCTGGGTCGCGAAATAGGCGTCTACAGTCGCCTGACTTGGCGCATTGCTGCCCGGCAGATACAGGCCGGGGCCGGTAAAGCCCGAAAGGAAGCCCAGATTGTAGAAGGAACGCTGGCGCGCGGTCAATTCATCACGGTGGGTGTAAGAACCCGAGAAGACGACCGACAGGCGATCCCCAAAGCCGTTGAAGCCTCCCGATACCGCGAGGTCGGAGGTCATGTAATCGCCACGGAAGCTGTTGCCGATCTGACCATCAAGCTGGATACCGTCGAACCGGCGCTTGGTGCGGAACTGGACGACGCCGCCAATGGCGTCCGAGCCATAAACAGCGGAACCGCCGCCGGTAACCGTCTCCACGCTTTCCAGGATCGCGGTCGGGATGATGTTGACGTCAGCGACGTTGAAGGCGGTCGATGTCGGCAGGCGATGGCCGTCGAGCAGCACGAGCGTGCGCCGATCGCCCAGGCCGCGCAGGTTGAGGGTCGCGCGGCCGGCCGACAGTGCCGCCGTGCCGCCGCCGCCGCCCGCGCCGCTCGCCGGGGTGAATTGTGGCAGCTGGTTGAGGCCCTGTTCGATATTGACCGTCCCGGCGCTTTTCAGCGCCTCCGCGCCGACCGTGACGACAGGGCTGGCGGACACATAGTCCGGGCGGGCAATCAGCGACCCGGTGACGACGATATCTGCGGTTGTCGGTTCTTCAGTGGCGGCGGTATCCTGTGCGGCCGGCCGGGACGCGGCGGCACTGCCATCCTGGGCATGTGCCTGAGCGGAAGCCATCGAAGCCAGCGCCGATATGCCGATAATGCCGATTCTCATTTCACCTCTCCCTATAAAACGTTCTAGTTAGTTAATGAGACAATTTGCTGCTCTTCGAGTGTGACGTCCTGCACGTCAGTCCAGTTCGATACGTTTCACGTCGCCCAGGACAAATATGTAGGCGAGCGCCCCGAGCAACGCGACAATGCCGACGAACGCAAGCGCGTAGAAGAAGCTGCCGGTCGCGGCGACGATCCCGCCCACGACGACCGGCGTTACGATGCCTGCGAGGTTGGCGGCCAGGTTGAAAACGCCGCCCGTTACACCCAGCATCCCTTCTGGCGCTATGTCCGACACCAGTGCCCAGCCGAGCGCCGCCATGCCTTGGGCGAAGAAGGCGAGACTGAGGATCGCGATGACGACGCGGTTGTCGTCCACGAAATTGGCGAGGATGATCGTGGACGCGAGCAGAAGGCCAAGGATGATCGGCAGCTTGCGCGCGAGATTGGGAGACCGGCCCTGGCGCAGCATGCGGTCCGACCACCAGCCGCCGAAGAGCACGCCAACCGACGCCGCGATGAAAGGCAAGATCGCGAAAAAGCCGATCTTAAGCCAGTCCATCTGCCGTTCGACCGCAAGATAGGTAGGGAACCAGGTCAGGAAGAAGACAAGCGTGCTATTGCCCGCGAACTGGCCGAGACAGATGCCCCACATCTGGCGCTTGCCCAGCAACCGCCCGGCATCGCGCCAGTTGAGCTTTTGCTTCACCGGCTGACCCACCAGCCCGCCGCCGGCAACGATCAGATCGAGTTCGTTCTGATCGGCGGCGCTTTGCATGGGCTCCCGATATTTGATCCACCAGATGGCGGCGAACACCATGCCGAGGATGCCCGCCGTCAGGAACAGCGAACGCCAGCCGAAGGAGGCAAGCATCCAGAAGAGAAGGGGACTGAGGAACGCGAGACCGATATATTCGCCCACCGTATAGACGCCGGTCGCGAAGGCGCGCTCCTGACGCGGAAACCAGGTCGCAACGACGCGGCTATTGGCCGGAAAACAGGGGCTTTCCGCCACGCCTAGAGCCAGGCGGAAGCCGAGGAGCGCACCGACGCCGCCGATGAAGGCCTGGCAGAAGGTAAAGAAGGACCATAGACCGACCGAGAGGAAGTAGGTTAGCCGCGTGCCGAAACGGTCGAGAAAGGCGCCCCCTGGGATCTGAGAGGCCGCGTAGGTCCAGCTAAAGGCGGAGAAGATGACCCCCATCAAGGCTGCGCTGATCCCCAACTCCTTCGTCAGGGCAGGCGCGGCGATGCCCAATATGGTGCGATCAAGATAATTGATGAGGGTGCCGGACGCGATGAGCGCCAGCATCGTGAAGCGGACCCGCGTTGCCCGTCCGGCATGTGGCGTGTCGATCGTGACAGGCTGCACTGCGCCGACCTCATGCATTGCACGGCGCTCCATCAATATGGCGCGGATGAGAGCCGACCGCAGGAGGTGAGCATGGCGTGGAAGCGCTGAACATTCTGATCCCTCTCCAAAGCCGGTGTTCGCCACCGTGTTGAGGCAGAAATGTTCTAATTCGTTCATTCTGTCAAATGGATTTCGCAGAGGTGGTAGCAATGCAGTTAAGCCTCGCTTCGCGATTTGTCGCCAGACCCCCGTAGAACCGGGCCTTCGGTGGCAAAACTCTGCAGCATGAAAATGAGATGATCGGCGAACCTGATATGCAAATATGGTCCAGATCGTTCATTTTATCGCGCCACTGTCGACCTGCGGGGAGTCATTGAGGGGGGCGTGGGAAAGGAATGATGTGCGGGGGGGCCACGGCACCGGCAAGTTGGGGAGCAGCAGAAATCCGACTTTTCACATGACGGGACCCGCTCTCAGTTGCATGCAGCACTTCCGAGGCTCTGCTGCAATTCGAGCCAGCCCTTGGAACTGGCTCAGCGCCGTATGGCTTGCTCACTAAACGCTTCCATGCGACAAACCCGCTCGACGTCGCCATCGACCAGAGCGGCGGAAGATACACTGAATCTCGCCGCCAACGGCCAGTTGGATAGCGACTGCCTCGACCTCATGCCGATGGTCGGTGCCGTTGGTGCTGGGAGAAGCATTGGCGCCGCCGCGTAATGAGCACCATCCATGTCCAAGTTGTCCGCCGCTGTGCGGGTGAGGGAGCATCCATTCCTTGCCGGCAAGCGCGTCAGTCGCCTAGCCAATCGGCGCGCTGCTGCGCCGCGCCTTATTGAGGCACACCGGATCAGTGATGCGCCGCAGCCACATCCCACCGCCGGCGATCTGCGCTATAGGCTCTATGTGACGCCCTTTGGCCCCGCCCCACCGGCATCGAGCCGGATGCGCCTTTAAGCGCCGCCCCACCAACGCTCCGCCATAACCGTGGCCTGTCTCGAAGCATGAAACAAGGCCGCGCTGCGGGAGCGTGAGGGCGGAGCAACGCTGCCCGAACCCATATTCGGTCACAGGCTGGTCCCAGCACGCGGTGAGCGCGGCGCTGACAGGCCTGCGCAGAAGAGCCATGTAGGCGAGCGCGGCAAACGCGACGAGATCACCTGCTACAACATCACGGCTTTCGCCTGATGCTCTCGGTCGACGACAAGATTGCGGCGCTAGACGAGTTCTCCTCCATCGGAGAACATTGGTCAGGCGATTGCAGCGACACTTGTGCAGGTCTTACGCCGCCAATTCATCGGCTAGCAGCTTTCATGGAAAAGATACCTGACCGATCGGCAGGTCACAGATCGAAAGCCGCCATGTGCATGGACCGCCACGAATGGCAGGAATGTCCCGAGGCTGTGTAAAAACGCCGGAATATGTTATGGTTCTCTCGCGTTTCGGGAGGCTTTGGAATGGGTCGTTTCATCCAAGGTGAAGACCGCCGACAGGACTATTTGCTCCCCGCATCGCTCGATGATCACGTGTCGGAAGACAATCCGGTTCGAGCGGTCGAGGCGTTCATCGATGCGCTGGATCTGAAGGCGCTGGAGTTCGCTGGAATGACTCCGGCTGAGACGGGCCGCCCCGCCTATCATCCAGCGACGATGCTCAAGATCTATCTCTACGGCTATCTGAACCGGGTCCAGTCGAGCCGACGCCTCGAGCGTGAAGCCCAGCGTAACATTGAGTTGATGTGGCTCACGGGGCGATTGGCACCCGACTTCAAGACGATCGCCAACTTCCGCCGGGAAAACGGCGCGGCGATCCGATCTGTGTGCAGCCAGTTCATCGTGCTGTGTCGGCAGTTGGGTCTGTTCACGCGTGCGGTCGTGGCGATAGACGGCAGCAAGATGAAGGCGGTCAACAACCGCGACAAGAACTACACCGCCGCGAAGGTCGCCTCGCGAATGAAGCAGATGCAGGACAATATCGACCGGTATCTCGACGCGCTTGATCGTGCGGACCGCGAAGAAAGCGACATTGCCGAGCCGAAGGCGAAGCGCCTGACGGAGAAGATCGCCCGGTTGCGTGCACAACTGCGGGACCTGGCGGCGCGCGAAGAGGAAGTCCGGAATGCGCCGGACCAGCAGGTGTCGCTGACCGATCCGGACGCGCGCGCCATGGCGAGCGCGGGCCGCGGCACAAGTATCGTCGGCTACAATCTGCAGGCGGCCGTCGATGCCGAGCACCACCTCATTGTCGCGCACGAGCTTTTGAACACCGGCTATGATCGCGGACAACTCTCACCCATGGCGGCGAAAGCCAAGGACGCCATGGGTGTGGAGACTTTGGAAGCCATCGCCGACAAGGGCTATTTTAAGGGCGAGGACATCCGGACCTGCGAGGACATGAGCGTCACCGCCTTCGTGCCCAGGCCGCTGACATCAGGGGCAAAGGCGCAAGGCCGCTTTGGCAAACCAGACTTCATCTATCTGGAACAAGAGAACGCCTATCGATGCCCCGCCGGCGAAGATCTGATCTATCGCTATACGTCGGTCGAGGACGGGTTGACCATGCACAGCTACTGGAGCTCGAACTGCCAGACCTGCACGCTCCATGACCAATGCACGACCGGCAAGGAACGGCGGGTCATGGCCGCGTCTTCTTCATGGAAGTCGCCAAAGACGGGATCGCGCTATACGAAGCCGACGAACGGGAGTTGCGTGAACCCAAGCCCAAGACGCCGGATCAGGCGCTGGCCGCGGCGAAGGAATATTTTGAGGAGAATAATCCAAGCGCGGTTGTTTGGCTCAACACATCGCGAGAACTAGCAAAGCAGAGCCGGCCCAAGGAAGCGGCCTTTCTGATGCATCAGGCTTCAGAACGGCTCTACTCGTGCTTGCTGCTGACGCTGACGTTCTACGCGCCCTACAACCACAACATCGCCTTCCTGCGATCGCTGGCCGAAGGGCTGGACCGCCGCCTCTACGGCATCTGGCCAGAAGCCACCCGCCGCGAACGCGCCATGTTCCAGAAGCTGAAGGAAGCCTACACCAAGGCCCGCTATTCTAAGCACTATCGGATCAGCGAAGAAGAATTGGCATGGCTCGGCGAACGCGTCGAGGAACTGGGCCGCGTCGTCCATCAGGTCTGCTCGGAACGGATCGCCGAACTGGAAGCCGCCGCCGGGAAATAGCGAGCCCGCTAGACAGCTTGCTCGGATTCCTTCTGTCTGGCATATTTGGCAGCACGAGATGGAAGGACTGGCGGCCATCTCGGGGATAACCCTGCCAGGCATCATGTAGGTCCGGCCACCAAGGTCGGGCAGTTGCTGGAAGCCGCGATAGCGGCGCACAGCGGACACCGCTTGCACCATCCGCGCCCGGATGCGCGGACCGCTGGTGTGCGAGCTGCAAATGACACCCTCTATCGACGTTTACGCGCGCGAAGTGGTGATGGCGCGCGTCAATCATCTAGTCCGGCGTAAACAGAATGAGGTCGAACGCATTGCGCGTATCATTCGCGCCTGCTTCGAGCCCGAAGAGGTCCAGGCACCCCAACCGGGGAAGATCAGGCGGATCATTCTGATCGGCCCCTATGCGCGCCGATCGTGGTACGAAGATCGGCATACAATCCAGTTCTCGGATTATGAATTCTGGATCGTCGTCAACCATCCTGCCTTCAAGGATGAGCGCTGCTGGCAGCGGGTGCGCGACGTTATCGACAGCGAATTGGGCAATCGATGCGCGGTCGATATCGACATCTACTCCAAGGCCGACATCCGCATCGCCAGGATCGAGCGCGACACCTTCATCCTTGACCGCATCGAAGCCGGCATCACGCTCTACCGCGCCTCGCGCGACGCCCCGCTGAACGATCGCGAACGTCGGGAGAGAAGGCAATGACCCCCTCCCGTTCTACGGCAGCCTTCGAGGCGCTTTACCGGACAGAATATGCGCGGGTTCTGCGTTTCTTCCGAAAGAGGGTGGGCGGAGACGATGCTCCCGACCTCGCGCAGGAGGTTTTCGTGAAGCTGTTCGCTGCGGGAGTTGTCGAACAAATCGAGAATCCGCCAGCCTATCTCACCCGATGCGCGCGCAACCTTCTTATCAGCCACGCGCGTCGCAGGGCGTCGGCACACATCGTCACCTGTCCGATCGACGAGGGTCGGGATGCACCGGCGCCTCCCGAGCAAACGTGGGGAATTGAGGAGGGAGACATCCGGAGGGTTTATCGGCGGACACTGCTGGCCATGCCGCGCAAGACCCGCCGCATCTTCCTGATGCACCGGCTGAAATGCATGACCTATGCGGAGATCTCCGAGCAGGTCGGCATCGGCTACGCTGGCGTCGAATATCATATGACGCGTGCCCTGGCGCGGTGCCGCAGAACGGCTTCTGTGCATCGATTGTAGAATGGCTTCCTAGGCTCGCGATTGAGCGCCGCCAGCGGCGCGATCTTGCCACAGTTCTTGAAGGAGAAAGAGGCTCTGCCTCTCTCTCCCTGCAAGGTGCCGCTTTGAGGCCGTGGCTCGCTTCGCTGCGCCCGCACCACCCCCGGCACCGGACCTTGCCCCCACTCTCTCCGCCCCTCGCCGGGTCGGCAGGGGTCATGCGCGGCATGACCCGCTGCGCGGATTGGAAGGGAGTAACAGCAATGACCCAGAACACCGGCAAGCAAGACCCTCACAGCCGTATCACCGACCGCATCCTGGCCGAGCTCGAACAGGGTACCCGTCCCTGGCTGAAACCGTGGAGCGGCGGCGACATGGCCACGTCCGGACGGACTCGACCCTTGCGCGCCACCGGCCAGCCCTATCGCGGCATCAACGTTCTTCTTTTGTGGATACAGGCGCAAGCATCCGGTTTCGCCAGCCCGTCATGGATGACCTACAAGCAGGCGCAAGCCTTGGGCGCGCAAGTGCGCAAGGGGGAGCATGGTGCGACCGTGGTCTATTATGGGGACAGCGCGAGAACCGTGCATGACGATGCCAGTGGGGAGGATCGGGAACAGGGCTTCCGTTTCCTGAAGACCTATACCGTGTTCAACGTGGCGCAGATCGACGGCTTGCCCGAACGGTTCCACATCATGCCTGAATCTGTGCCGGAGGTGGAGCGCATCGAAGCCGCCGAGACATTCTTTGCCCGCATTCCGGCAACCGTGAACCATGGCGGCGACAAGGCCTATTACATCCCATCAGCCGACCGCATCCAGCTTCCACCCTTTGCTGCCTTCCATGATGCCCATGGCTATTACGCCACGAGAGGGCATGAGACCGTGCATTGGACTCGGCACGAGAGCCGCCTTGATCGCAGTTTTGGCCGGGAGAGATGGGGCGATGAAGGGTATGCACGTGAGGAATTGGTAGCGGAATTAGGCGCTGCTTTCCTGGCCGCCGATCTGGGGCTTTGCATCGAGCCGCGCCCCGATCACGCCAGCTATGTCGCAAGCTGGATCAAGTTATGGCGAGGTGAGCATAATTGCAGTAATCGCGAGGTATCGATAATGTGAAGGAACGCGGCCAGATTGGCTGATGTCTGCGGTTTCCGGCCAACATTCCTTCGCATTATTCAGAGCGTGTCGAGCCAGGCGAGTACGCTTGTATCGCGCT